>Ga0181369_1000490_pt1 | contig 11225 bp, 11 predicted proteins | sample LowvirmetaG_8_FD_130088 | JGI IMG/M metagenome (GOLD analysis project Ga0181369, IMG submission 130088) | Marine viral communities from the Subarctic Pacific Ocean - Lowphox_04 viral metaG | ecosystem: Environmental > Aquatic > Marine > Oceanic | place: Subarctic Pacific Ocean | collected... | reverse complement strand
CTGGCAACGTTGGATCATACTTCAAAACCTCCGGCTGATTCAGTCGCTCATCCATCCTACCACATCCTGCTGCTATGTCAATCCGCTACGTTTCTGATCTCGACTGCTACACCGTCACCCGTTGGGGCACTGATGAACCCTTCGCTTGGGCAGAGACACCTTCCGATGCTATCGCTATTCAAGAGATGGAAGCAGACAGGGCAGGTGCTCCAAGACTGCCGAATCTCGCTGTTGACCTAGGACCTGACTCGGCAGACGATGATCCGATCCAACAGATCAGCGACCTGCTCTATGGTGCCGACCTAGAGATGTAACAAGAGGGCCCTAAGGGCCAGTTCATAGGGGGCGAAAACCCCTAACTACCCTAATCTATAACGTACCCAATTCGCGAGAGAGATATTCCGAGGTATCAAAAAATTTTTCGCCATAGAAAACCACCGAGGCCCTCGTTGAGATTATCCGAGACATATATAAAAAATAACACATTTACAATCTAATGTCAAATTTTGAAACATCTACCGAAGTACTTTATGATGAAGTAGACGAAGAGTATATGGTAACAATCCCAGAACACATCCTTGAGGAGTTAGATTGGAAGGAAGGCGATGTACTGGAATGGGAGTATCACGATTATAATGGACTTCCAGGCCTTCGCCTACATAAGGTAGGAGAAGACTGAGGGTAATCTCTCAGAACTTTTAAAATATTTCTCAGTATTTTTCAGGCGTAAGCATCGTAGCGTTTTTCAAATAGTATGATAAATCCAAATTCAGGGTTAAGTTGTTCACCCGTATATCAGGAAGTCAAAGCTTCTGTAACTTTTGAATGTCCAACTGGTGTTGGTGATGATAGGGAAGACGGTTATGACTTAGAGTATGATAGTCAGGAATATGATTATATTGAAACTGTATATAATGAAGTTGAAGGTATAACTCTAAAGAATGGCGTCATTCGTGAGAAATGGGATAATAGTAATGATCCTAGATTTCAACAATACGATATAGATACTGGTCAACCTATTTTTGAGAATTATTGTAGAGGTGATGCTGGTTTGGATGAAGGGTACTTCCAACATCTATGGGAGTTTCCTCCAAACCATACATCCAATAGAGAAGTTCTAGTCACGTATACACCTGTCTATGAAGACGAGGATGGTCAACCTACAAACGATGCATCAGCAGCGACTGATGCGTCACTGGCAGCGTCTGCAGGTGCATGTGTTCGTAAGGTAAATGTAACCAATAATTTTACTTTAGGAAAAGTTGCTGTTAATCTAAGTGGGTTACCATCAGGTGATGATGCATCATTCATTCAACTTGTAGGAACTGATAGCGTTGAAATTATTTTTGAGTATGTAAATGATACTCGTACTGTAGTTAAAGTTGGCGATGTTATCAATGGTCATACAGTAACTGATGTTGTTAACTTTGTAGATACTAGAGCGGATCGTAAAATTGTTCACCGTGTATTAGGTGATAAAAGACTTAAATTGAATAATACTACAGATGTTTCTGTTGGTGATAATGTTATTGGATATGCTGGCACTGTAATTCCTGACGGTACAACTGTTAAATCTGTTAATAAGAATAATAATACGATCAAATTAAATTTCCCTTCAGGATTTGAAGGTTTAGATAGCACTCAAAATAATAAGATTAGAACAATTTTAATTCAGGATGCAAATCAGAATCAAATTCCAAACACAAATTTCTGTTGGGCGAAGTTAGGATCTACCACTAATGTAGGTGTTAAGAACGTTTCATTCAAAGTAGAAGGTCCAGGCATTCATTATATGGACTTTGCAACTACTACAACCTCTAGTGGTTCATTCACTAATACTAAAATTGATAATGAAGGTGGTAATGCAATCTTTAATAGTGGTTCTACAAGAACTAAAACTGTTAAATTTGATGGTGGAGAACTTGTATTAAAGGCAGAACCTGTTGATGATGGTGGTGAATATGACTCCAAATGGTATATTTCATCATTTACTGGTACTTTACCTGATATCGGTACTGCATTTCAGACAAAACTTGATGGTGGTAAAGGCAAAGCAACGATTCACTTTAAGGTAACAGGCACTGCACCCAACACAACTGCCGCATCTGGCAGTAATTTTGTTAAAGATGCTGTTTATGTTGCATCAGAAAGTTTAGCAAATATTCGTGTTAAAGCAGGTTATGGTATTATTGATCGCGCTGCAGCGGTCGGAATCTTCATTAGTAAGAGAAAGGATGTAATATACACCCCAATCTTTCAGATTGATCGTGATGTCATTACACCTGAAATGAATGATCTTAAGAATAATTTCCCTGGTTTAGCTACTATACGAGATTTTAGAGATTCTGGTATCACTACTCCTGTTACTGAAACCAATTGTGACCCATTTTTATCTCCAAAAGTCAACTTACCAACAGTTGTAGGTAAAACAAATAACACTGTTGTACTCAATTCATCAGTTTCTACAGACATTCAAGAAGCAATTGACGCAAAAGTTGATGAAATTTCTTCAACTGCAGACGTTGATGAACTAGTAGAAGCGATTGAACAGGTTGTAAAGGAAAAAAGTGAAGAACCAGAGGTAAATCAAGAGACTTTAGACATTCTTAACAGCAATTTACGAAAAATTAACAAGGCACAGAACAAATCTGACAGGGCAGTTGATAAATTTGCTAAATTTGAAGGTAATGCCGAACCTACAGTTGGTCAAGATAGTGCAACAAACAAGTTAATCAACGATATTTTAGGAAAAATTGACGAAATTCCCGATGATTTGGGTACTTTGATCCCAGAAGGTGTTCCTAGAAGTGTAAAAGTCATCGATGGAAGCAATGAGTCCGATTTTAACCTCGTAAAAAACGCATATCGTGATCTTCCCGCGACTCAAGACGGTATTCAGTTCGTTGCCGAGGATATTTCACTCAATGATGACCAATCATACTTAGATTATGGTAAAAATTCACTCCGAACTACCATTAATATGGAAGTATGTCCGCGTTGGTTGTTAGGATCACAGGTTGTTGGTGATGAAATTGCGGAAGAAGCGGAATTAAAAATTGATGGTGCGTCTATTGGTGGTGTTACTGGTACAAATAACGATCTATATGTCCTAGTAAACAACGTAAACAACTCTGGTGCTATTACAAAGTTCCAAGTCTTTGGTGGTTCTGTACCACAGATGAAATATACAAATCTTACACCTACTAATACTGCGGTAGGAACTAGAGCTTCTTTTAATATCACATCATCTGGTGGTGGATATACAGCAGTAATCAATACTAACACAACTGGTTATACTGTCAATAGTTTGATTAAAATCAACGGTTCTCAGTTAGGTGGTACAAATAATACTAACGATTGTTCTATTTTTATCACTGGTTTGACTAGTGGGGGCGAAATTGACACATTTACCGTGTCTGGAACATCTACTGGTGCCGCAACATTCAATAATAGATCTCAATCAATCACTACAGCAAAACTTGATGTTGCTATTGAGTGGAATAATACTGATCAACCAACTGATGATTTTTATGTTCCTACAGTTAATAAGAATAATTCTGGTTCAGGTTACAGACCAAATGACACTATTACTATTGCTGGTACTAGTTTAAGTGGTGCTGCTGGAAATAATTTGATTATCACTGTAACTCAAGTAAATCTCCAAGGTGGACTAGTTGATTTTGATTTAGCATCAAATACGGGATCACCATTAACACTGTTTACTGGTGTAGCAGCTTCTTATGCAAATGGAGGAAGTAATACGTCTCTTGGTAGTGGAGCAACCTTCAATGTACTGAAAGGTGAAAATGCTGCGGGATCTCCTGCTTACATTGCAGCTGTAAATAATGCAGGTTCTAATTATAACACTGTTGTTCAACCAGTTGGAGTTACTGTTGATGTTGTTGATGCGGGAAATGGTATTTTGAAAGTAAATAATGCGGATTTATCTGCATATCCCGCAAACTTTTCAGTAACTTTCGGAACATCATCGCCATCAGGAGTATCTACAGGGGTTTCTTATAAAGCCGCAAAGATTTCAAACACAAAATTCTATCTTTACACTGAACAGACATATGGTGGTACTACTCCAAATAGTGGTTTAGGTCCTACGATTACTAGTAAGATTAGTTTAGGTTCGTCGCCACAAGGTATCACTGGAGTTTCCTTTGGTAGTTTTGGTGTTACCCAAACAGTAAGTTATATCACTGACAACGGTGTTCAATACGTTGATCAAATTAGTGTAAGTTCTTTAGGTGAAGTTTATCCAGAAAAAGTGTGGAAAGGTAAAAACTTTGAGTATCAAGGCGACTTTATCAAAGAATATGAATTCAATCTTATTACTACTTCAGAAAATCTTGCCAAATCTTCCTTTAATGAGGGCAATCCAATTCAAGCAAGACCTACAACTGCAATAATGACTAAAAAATTAAAACCCAAATCAAATAAAATTAAAGTTGATGATACGTCAATGTTCTTATCTTCTGGATATTTGATAATTCCTAAGTGGATTCGTAAAACAGAGAATTATTTGGAACTTGGTGTGGAAGGAGTCAATAAAATGATTAATGCCAGAAATCATTACTACTATGACGGTGAAGAAGTTGTTTATTATGCTTCAAAAACAGCAACAACTTTTGAAGGTATTGAAAGATCACAGTTTAATACAAGTTATCTCTTTGAAACTTCACCAGAACCATTTGCGAAAAATGGTGGTGTGGTAAATAGTTATCAAAAGGGTTATTCTGTTCAACAGTATTGGCCCTACCAACCTAAAGAGGAATAATAATGGTAAGACCAGTACAATCGTTAGGTGGTGGTGATGGACCATCCGTATTAGGATGTTGTAAGTGTTTTCCTTTTATAGTTACACCAGTAGTACAAAAAGAACTTCTATGTGGACTACCTGAATTGACCACAGGACAGGTTCTAGTACCTGCTCCAGGTATTAACTGTTGTGGTAAGGGTTGTAGTCCTTGTGTGTGTCCTAGAGTCGCTCTGGGAGTCAGTAAAGTGTTTATTTGTGGTCGTATGTCATCACATCTCGGAGATCCAAACCCACCATCAGTCCCAAGACTTAATATAGCAACTCCTACACCTAAAGTCTTATATGCTTAATTTCTCTGAACCCTGACAGAGTTATTATAGAGATATTTTGACATGCTGTCAAGCCTGTGGTATAATTCTAGGGTAAACGAGAATTACTTATGGCAAGAGCTAAATCAGGCTTGAATGGCGACACCAATATCGAGTCTAAACCCAAAAAAACCCGACAAGGTTGTGGTCAACACACTAAGTATGCTTCAACCTCTAGGAATAATGCAAAAAAACGTTATAGGGGACAAGGTAAGTAATGAATATACAACTGTGGTATTCAAAAAGTATGGGACAATGGAGATGGTCTCTTACTGATGACAAACACAAGAATATCCAAGAATCTGGACAAAGACCAGATTTACGTGATGCGATGAATGATGTTGCTACTACAGTTGAATACATATTAAACACTGAATATTCACATAATGAAAAACAAATTGAACAAGCAAGTCAAATCTAGATTCTACTACTATTTTTGGGGTGTATGCACTCTTTGTGTAGTCCTGGGACAGGTTTATGTTGGATCTGGATACAGATACATGGCTCAGGGAGTGAATAACCTTACATGGGGTTTAGAAAAGGCATTAAGGTATTAATGAATTCATATTCTTTAATCTTATACACCTATCTCGCTCCCAGTAAAGTCTGTAGAGGAGTAGGTGTTTTTTCTTTATTGAAAATTCCTAAAGATACATGCATATTCACTCCTGCAAAGCAAGAATATGTACTATGGACCGATATTAATGATTGTTTAAAATCAAGACTTAAAACTTTGACTTATTGCGATGAAGATGGGTTTTGGATTGATAGTGATTTAGATAAATTAAGTACCCAGTACTATATCAATCACTCAAATGACCCAAATGTCGCATATAATAAAGACACGGGCAAACTCTATGCTATTAAGGATATTCCTGAAGGTGTAGAACTTACTGATTATTATTTTCCAGGAGAAAGGGATTGGCTTACTTAAATCATAGTTTACCTGATTGGTCTTGTTACATCCGTAATGAGTTTCTTTACAATCATAAAAAAGGACATGGCGAAGTTACAAAAGCGGATGTCCATAGTGTTGCTAGTATGGAAAAACGTGTTCCATTATTTGAAGCATTTTTGGAGAATGGTGTCAACTGGACAAGACGACCTCTACATGCGTTTTGTTGGAAGCCAGATGCGGTTATTGAACCATTGGAGGACATTATGTACTGGGACTGTTTCAGTCCTTATGTGGACGTACAGAGGAGACAGAGACTCGCTGGTTTGCAAGCTGAACTAATTCGACCTGATGGTAAAAAGGCATTGGGTGATTATATGTTCACATTAGATTGGTCATGGGAAAATAAGGGTGTTCCTGACTTAAATTACTCAGAAACACCAGAACATAAGTGTGCTCACTTATTTAAGGTAGAAACTGGTAATTATTACGCTTATCCTAACAATCGTATTATTTGGTTCGATAATGCATGGACATTTAATCGTATTACAGAGAATCCTGGATTTGAAATTGATACTACAGTATATAGCGTAGAAAATAAGAGAAAAATAGAGACTTCGGATCACTACATGTACGAAGTAAAAAACCTAGATAGTAAGTAAGGAGAAACACATGGGAATTTCACCAACAGATAAAAGTCAAGAATTTATTGAATCGGGTATGACTCTGATTACACAAGTAGATTCCGACAAATATATGAAAAAAGTAGAAAAACAGAACAAAGAAAAGAAAGAACCTAAAAGCTAGCATATATAGTATGATAGATACTGATTAGTGCCTTGTCGTACAGCGTTTCACGATCAACAGCCCCAACACAGATAGTAGACACTTATCTGGGTAAGACATCCAGAGGGTTTAAGGATATTAGTATGTCCTTTACTAAAAACCCTGTCACGAAGGATCTTGTTGTCTTGAAAAATGAAGAGGCTATTAAACAGTCCGTTAAGAACCTAGTTCTTACACAAGTCGGTGAGAGATTTTTTAATCCTTATTTGGGAACCAACACTACATCATACTTATTTGAATTATCTACTAGTTTTGCGGAAAATGCTTTAATTCAAGAAATTGAAGATGTACTGCAAACAAATGAACCAAGAATCAATCTAACTAACATCACAGTGAATGCTGTAGATGATTATAATTCTTTTGAATGTTTTATCGAATATTTAATTGTTGGTATTCCTGAAGCACTGCAAACCGTAGATTTTATCCTTGTAAGGGAAAGTTAAATGGAATTACCATCAGTTGCCGCTTTAGAATTTGAGCAATTAAGAGCGTCGATTAAAAATTACATCAAAACCAAGTCTGATTTTACAGATTATGATTTTGAAGGTTCCAACCTTTCGATGTTGGTTGATATTCTTGCGTACAATACTTTGTACACAAATTACAACTTGAACATGGCTTCTAACGAGTTAAATCTCGATACGGCAGTTCTTCGTGACAATATTGTATCACATGCGAAACGATTAGGTTATAATCCAACTTCATTTACTTCATCTAAGGTACAAGTTGACATTGAAGTAACTGGATTAACTGCGTTACAAGTTAATAGAATTGGTCTAAAGTCAGGTCCTATTCTATCAACTTCAAATCAAGGTAAAAATTATACATTTGTAGCAAGAGATCCACTTAATCTAACAGTTACTGGTGATACGGCAACTTTTAGAGATGTTGAACTATTTGAAGGTACAGTTTTTAATATTAGATATACGGTAGATACTTCTAACGAAAATCAAAGATTTATTATTCCCAATAATTTTATTGATTCTGATAGTGTAAAGGTATTTGTAAAAGCTGATTCAACTTCTAGTTCATCTACAACTTATGCTAGAAAAAATACAATTGTAAACGTCAGTCCTTCTGATACAGTCTTCTTCGTAGAAGAAATTCAGGATCAACAGTATGAAGTTGTTTTTGGTGATGATGTAATTGGTAGAAAATTGCAAAATGGTGAAATTGTAAATATACAGTACGTTATTACTGCTGGTGGTGAACTCAATAATGTAAAACAGAATTCTTTAAAATTTATTGGTACAATTGAATATGTTGATTCAAATAATGTTACTGGTACTGTAGCTCTTAGTAATATTAATTTTACTCTTAACACAGAATCTTCCTTTGGTGGTTCTAATTTTGAGGATATTGCATCTATCAAGTTTAGAGCACCTAGATATTTTGCAGCACAAGAAAGAGCGGTAACTATTAGTGATTATGAATCACTAATTATGCAAATTTACGGTAATGCTGATCTTGTAAAAGTTGTTGGCGGAGAAAAATTAAATCCGCCAGAATATGGTAAAGTTTTTATTACAATTAAACCAAAAGTAGGAAATGTTGTCAGTGATACTGAAAAAGGTAGAATTGTAAGAGAACTTAGAGATTTTGTTGTAGGATCTGTCACACCTGTAATTAGAGATCCTAGAAGAGTTGGTATCAAAGTTAAACCACAACTTATTTACAATAAAAACAAAACAAGAAAGAGTGAAGCTACAATTAAAAAACTTGTTAGAGATATTATTGTAAGATATGAGACTACAGATCTCTTCAAAAATTTTGGTGGAAGATATTCTAACTCATCTATTGTTGCTGATATTCAAAATATTGACAATTCAATTATATCTACAAATATCAAAACTAAAGTTTGTGTAGAAATTGATTTAGAAATTAATAATCGTCTGGAGACAAAATATACTGGTTCTTTCTTTACATCTATTAGGAGTAAATTAGCAAGTAAGTATGCTATTGTAAGTGACTTTTTCTGTACCCCTGGTCAAAGAGACCCAGTTATTGTTGGTACTCCTTCTTATGGTGAAAATGCATGTGAAGTTGATACTAATTTATATCTAATCGATATTAATGGTAATCTCTTAGGTGTTGTTGGATCTATTGATTATGATACAGGCAATTTTGATTTCTCTGTAGCAACCTGTTCTGATGAACCAATAAATATTTGTGCGGTGCCGGATGACCCAAATCTGGATTTAGATGATGAAACATATCCATCTATTGTTATTGATGACGTTATTATAATTGACGTAAATGATACTGATGACGGTGGTTCCGGCGGTGGAGATAGTGGTGACTTGTCGCCAGAAGATGATTTACCAACACCAGATCCAGGTGATACATCAGGAGATCCAGATATTAATGATGGAACTGATGGAACTGATGGAACCACTGGAGATATCGATGATCCAAACAATATTATTACAATCGACGACTTTACGTTAGAACAAGATCCTAATAGGTGCTCATGAAAAATTTAAGGGACAAAACTGTAGATTTATCGGTTTTAATAGAAAATCAATTCCCACAATTTGTTAGGGAAGATGCTTCGGGCTTTATTAAATTTATTACCTCATATTATGAGTCCCTGGAATTAAAAAACCAACCACTTGATATTGCAAAAAATTTAATTAGTTATTATAATGTTTCCTATTTCAGAAAACATGAGCTAATTGAAAATACAAAATTATCAAATGATATTAGTGTAAGTGATACTACTATTAGTGTAAGTGATACTACTGGGTTTCCTGAAAGAGGATATATTAAAATTGATAATGAAATCATTTATTATAGATCTAAAACTGATAGTACGTTTGTAGATTGTGTTAGAGGAACTTCAGCACTTGTTCTTTCGAGTATTCCTTTATCTGAGGTTTTATTAGAATCTAGTATTGCCGATACACATTTTGAAGATGATGTAGTAGAAAATATTGCATTTGAATATACCAATGAGTTTTTGCGTAGAGTTAAAAGCGAAATTGCCATTGGTATTCCAGAAAACCTTGTAGACGAATTAGACATCTCTAGTTTTTTAGCTAGAATTAAGTCTTTTTATGGATCGAAGGGTAGTTTGAATTCAAACAAAATTTTATTCAGAATTTTGTTTAATGATAAGAAATTTAGATTTAAGTTAAAACCAAGAGGAACTGGTGCTACTGTAAAAATTATTAACTTCGATGGTTCTGTTGGTAATGCTCAAATTACTGCAACTGGAAGTGGTTATAACGATGCATTAGATGCAAATAATGATCTTCTTCACCCACCGATCATAGAAATTTTTGGTAGTGGACAGGGACAACAAACTGCAAATAAAACAGCAGTAATTAATGTAACTTCTATCGTTAGTGGTGGAATTCCATTGGGATCTACTATTGATACTGCTTATACTGGTATTACTATTAGTGATGCTGGTTCTAATTACGTTGGTCCTATCAGAGGTGTAATTAGAGAAGCAGATTATGGTGAAGAAGAAATTGTAACTTCACTAAATGGAAGTGGAGTTGTAGAAAGTTGGGATTTTAATACAGGTGAATTAACTTTAATTAATACTGTTGGATTTTTTACCAACGATGAAGAGTTAACGGCTCAGACTGGCGAAAAAGCTAATGGTTTTATCAAATCATTTGAAATTATTGACCAAGATCCAGAAATTGAGTTTCCTAAAGATTATCTTTTCAGACCTTCTGATTCTAACTTCAGAGGTAAAAAATTAGCTCGACTTGAAATTGTTGAAGGATCTTTAGAGGAAGATATCAATGGTATTATTTCTCCACCAAAACTTTTAAGTATTATCCAAGATGATGATACAGTTTTTGGTGTAAAATCTGTACAGATTGAGTCTGGAGAAATCCTAAAGATTGATAATATTGGAGTACCAACGTATGAAGTTGACATTGAGATCAATGAAGATTTCAATAAAATTTATTTACCAGCATCTACACAACTAACACATGCATATACTAATACCGATACTGTAGTTACGGTTGATGATGCTACTGGATTTCCAGTTACCAACGGTCAAGTCTATATTGATGGTATTATTGTAGAATATAAAGAAAGAACTATTAATCAGTTTATCGGTTGTACGACTAGCGCAACTGGTAGTAGAATTGTTAATACTGAAGTAATTTCTCATGGTAGATATAGAACTAGAAGAGAATACGAACTAAGTGAATTTGTAGAAATTGGTCAGGAAAGGTATTATGGTGATAATTTATATAAATCTAACACAGAAGGTGTAACAGCATCTACTGGATTCCCAACTCATAATTTTGGTGTTAAAAAAATTGGTAAAATTGAGTGGGAGTTTATTGGAAACAGTAAACTAGATTATTTTGTCGATTGTATT
>Ga0181369_1000488_pt1 | contig 11228 bp, 10 predicted proteins | sample LowvirmetaG_8_FD_130088 | JGI IMG/M metagenome (GOLD analysis project Ga0181369, IMG submission 130088) | Marine viral communities from the Subarctic Pacific Ocean - Lowphox_04 viral metaG | ecosystem: Environmental > Aquatic > Marine > Oceanic | place: Subarctic Pacific Ocean | collected... | reverse complement strand
AGAACAGTTTTTGTAAAAACAAAACCTAAATCTATTGATAGAGTTGTATATGCAGAAGAGGTTTAATAATGAGTTTTCGTTGGCCTAGTAAAGATCCAGATGAAACATTAGATTACAGTGTAGATTGGTCAAGATTTCTTGATACAGCTACTATAACTTCAGTAATATGGTTTGTAAAATCTAATTTATTTGATACTAAAACAAGAATAAATGCAGGGCAAAATTTAACAACAGCTTCTAGTAGTGCAACAACTGATAGTATTCAAAATGTTTCTCAAACAAACACAAATACTGTTGCTACAATAAATATTGCTGGTGGTCAAAATAATATTGAATATACTTTCTTTTGTCAAATGACTGATAGCACAGGAAGTACAGCAGAACGTAGTATTAAATTACGATTAAAGGAACGATAAATGGCATATGATTATCTTGGACTTGTTAATGATGTAAATCGTAGGCTTAATGAAATAGAGTTAACTACAAGTAATTTTTTAACTGTTACTGGTGAATATGCTATGGTTAAAGATGCTGTAAATGCATCTATTCGTTTTATTAATCAACACGAATATGAATGGCCTTATAATCACGTAGAAGCAACAGAAACACTTACTCCGGGTATTGTAAGATATGCATTTCCTAGTGATACTAAAACAATTAATTTTAATACTTTTAGAATTAAAAGAAATGATACACTTGGTAATGAAACAAAAAAATTAAATCTTTTATCTTATGAAGAATACTTAGAAACTTTTTCTGACTTTGAATATAATACCTCTGAATCTTTAAGGGCATGTCCAACTCTTGTTTTTAAAGCTCCTAGTTCTGAATTTGGAATTATAAATCCACCCGATAAAGCATATGAACTTGTTTATGAATATTACAGATTACCTGTAGATCTTATTAATTCAACAGATGTTCCAAGTATACCTGAACAATTTAGATATGTAATTGTAGATGGAGCAATGTACTTTGCTTATATGTTTAGAGGTGAAAGCCAAGAATCTGCAATGATGCAAGATCGTTTTGAACAAGAAATAAAACAAATGAGAAGCCTGTATATTAATAGGTATGATTATCTTAGATCAACTGTTATAAACACTACAGTTCAGACAAACACTAGAGTTTCTTAAATATGCCTACAACTCGTGAAACATACCCTATTGAGTTTCAGGGTGGGCTTATTACTAATATGAGTCCATTACAACAGGGTATTAATATACCCGGTTCTGCAAGAATACTTAAAAATTTTGAACCTTCAATAGAAGGTGGTTATCGTAGAATAGAAGGTTTTACTAAATATAATAATTCTATTATACCACCATATGGTGCTCCTGTAGTACATGGTGGAAGTCAATCAGGCACTACACTTATTATAGGTAATGTTCATCAAACACCAGAAGCAGGTGATACATTTAGTATTACAGGTGTTACAGGAACATATACAATAGCAGCAGGTGGTGTAAGTTTTGATGCTACAAACAATAGAGCTACACTAACTCTTACAGGTTCTCTTGCAAGTTCACCTGCAAATGCAGCAACAGTTACATTTGTTACAACTACTAGTAATTATTTAATGATTGGTTGTGGTGTATTTTTAGATAATGTTATTGTCGCAAAAAACGATGATTTATTTAAAGTAAGTACTAGTGCTATAACACATATTAATGTGCCTAATTATGGTACTGTTCTTGTAAACGGTGCTTCACAAACTGGTACAAGTCTTGTTGTAGATGGATTAACAGGAGCACCACAAGCAGGTGATGTATTTAAAATTGCAGGTGTTGATCTTGTCTATACTCTTACTGCAGATGCAAGTGTAAGTTCTGGGGGTGCAACATTAGCAATTAATCCTGCATTGGCAAGTTCTCCTGCAGATAATGCTGCAATAACTTTTTTAAGTACATCAAGAGAAAATGCTGGTAAAACTAGATTTTCCAGATATAATTTTTCAGGCACAGAAAAAATTGCCATAGTAGATGGAGTTAGTGCTCCTGCTTTATATGATAATAATATTTTTACTGTTCTTGATGATGCTCCATCTGATGCAGTTAGCGCAAAGTTTGTAGTTAATTTTAAGAATCAATTATTTTTTGGTAAAGATAACTTAATAACTTTTACTGCTCCTTACACAGATAATGACTTTACAGTAGCCAATGGTTCTGGTACAATATCTGTAGGTGCTGATATTACAGGACTTATTGTATTTAGAGAACAGTTAATTATATTTACTGAATCTTCTATATTTAAAGTTGTTGGTAACACTGTTGTTGATTTTGTTTTACAACCAATTACATTAGACATAGGTTGTGTAGATTCTGATACAATACAGGAGATTGGTGGAGACATAATGTTTCTTGCTCCTGATGGATTAAGACTTTTAAGTGCTACAGATCGTATTGGTGATTTTGGTTTAGGTGTAGTATCTAAAACAATACAAAAAAATTTAACTAATTTTATTTCACAAAGTACATCTTTTTCAAGTATAGTTATTCGTAATAAATCTCAATATAGAATATTTGGGTTTAATTTAAGTATAAAAGAAGAAAACTCTCAAGGTATATTAGGGACACAAACAGCAAGCCAAGGCGGTGATGGAATGTCTTGGGCTGAACTAAAAGGTATACGTGCATATGTAGCAGACAGTAGATTTTTTCAAAGCTCAGAAACAATTGTATTTGGTAATGATGATGGTTACTTATATAAAATGGAAGATGGTAATAGTTTTGATGGAGATAATATAGAAACTACTTTTGCAACTCCTTATTTACCAATTAATGATCCAAGGGTACGAAAAACATTTTATAAATCACACATATATACAGATCCACAAGGAGGTGTTGATTTTGATTTGAGTTTAAAATTAGATTTTGATCAAAAAGATAGTGTACAACCAACTCAAATAAATTTTGATAATGTTACTGGTTCAGTTTCTTTTTTTGGAACCGCAACATATGGAGCAACAAATTCTGTATATGGAACTAAACTACAAACACTTTTTGAAACTCAATTAATTGGATCTGGATTTACAGCGTCATTACAATTTGAATCAGATAATACAAATCCACCTTTTTCTTTAGACGCTATAACATTAGAATATGGAAACAACACAAGAAGGTAATTAAAAATGGGAACAGGATATACTAGAAATGACACAGGAAATAACATTGCTGATGGTAATGTTATTAATGCATCTGATTTTGATGGAGAGTTTGATGCAATTGTTAGTGCATTTGGTACAAGTGGTCATACACACGATGGAACATCTGCAGAAGGTGGTGCTGTTACCGTACTTGGACCTGTACAAGATTTTGTAGCTAGTGCTACAGAAATTAAACCTAAAACTACTAATACACTTGATATTGGTACAAACAGTCTTTTATTTAAAGACATGTTTCTTGATGGTGTTGCCACAGTTGGTAGTATAAAAGTAGACAATGCAGGTACTATAGGTTCTGCTTCAGATGCAGATGCTATAGCTATAGGTGCTGATGGTGACGTTACACTAACTCAAGATTTAGAATTGCAACATGATGGTGCTATACTTTCTTTCGGTGCTGATGATGATATTACAGTTACGCATACTGCAGATACAAGTCTAACATTAGGAGGTGCAGGTTCTACTACAGGATTAATTGTAAATAATACTGCAACAGATGGTGATCCATTTATTTCTTTTGCATTATCAGGAACTCAAACTTTTACTATGGGTATTGATGATGGTGATAGTGATAAATTTAAAATTGGTACATCTGCAATAGGAACAAATACAAGACTTACTATAGATAGTTCGGGTAATACTACTTTAGCTGCTGATCTTACTTTAAGTTCTGATAGTGCAGTTTTAAATATTGGTGCAGATAACGATTTACAAATAACACATACTGGTTCTGCAGGTACAATTACAAACGCTACAGGTAACTTAACAATAGATACAACTGGTTCTGATACAGATATAATTTTTAAAGGGACTGATGATTCTTCTGATATTACTGCACTTACCCTCGATATGTCTGCAGCAGGAAAAGCTACCTTTAATGCAGGAGCAGCCTTTGGTGATGATGTAGTAATTACTAGTGATGGTATTAATGGTAGTGCCTGTTTACAAATAGACAACACCAGTTCAAGTAATAACTTTCCTAAAGCTATAGAAGCATATCAAGCAAATATTCCTGTGGGTGCTAGAAATCAAATAATGTTAGGTAAAGACGGAACGACTAATGATACTGCTTCTTTAAATTTTTACTATGCTGGTAGTGGTAGTAGTTCTAACAGGTTTGAAATTGGATTCTTTGGTGCAAACGCTTTACTTAATGTTTTAGCTGACGGCAAAGTTGGAATTGGTACAGAGGCTCCCGATTTTAATTTAAGTGTTGTACGAACAGATGAAGAAGTTTACAGTGAAACTGGTTTTCCTAATGCAACAGCGCATTTTAAGAAAATCAATAATTCTGGTGATGCAAATGAATATAGTAGTATTCGATTGCAAGCTACTGCTAACAATGGTTCTACAAATGCTCAAGCTGCTATAACTGCTATAAAACCTAGTAATAGTACAAATGCTACTGATTTAGCATTTCAAACTAGAGCTAGTGGTGGTGGTATAGATGAGCATCTTCGAATTACGTCAACAGGGGCAATTGGGATTGGTACAGCTACTCCAGAAGGCACACTACATATTGTAGATATAGGTTCAACTGGTCCAGCATTACATATAGCTGGTGGTAGTGGAACTGAAGGTGACATAACTGTTCCGCATGATGAAGTTTTTCAATTAGGTCATTGGAATGAAAGCACTGATTCTTTTACAGAACGACTCCGCATAGATACAAGTGGACAATTTGGTATTGGTGTTGATGCGCCATTGGCTCAACTCCACATAAAAGGAAGTGATGCTTCAGACCAAGTTATTATTGAAAATACAGATAATGGTAACGCATCTGCGCCTGATCTAGTTTTATATCGTAGCTCTTCAAGCCCTGCTAACAATGATCTTGTTGGTAGAATAGACTTTCAAGGTAAGGATGATGGAGGAAATGATACAGATTACGCTGTAATTTTGGCACAAGCCACTGATGTTGCTGATGGTGCAGAAGATGGAAGATTAAAATTTTATGTAGCAAAGTCAGGGGAAGTGGCAGGGGCTACAGATACAGAGGCATTAACTATTGTTTCTCCAGAAAGTATTAGACAGAACATTAGTGCTGATACTTCCGATGATACTCAATTTGTTATTGTTGGTGGAACATCTGGTAAATCGGAATTATTACTTGGAGACACAAGTGATTTAGATGTTGGTAAAATTTCATACGATCATTCTGACAATAAGATGAAATTTACGGCTGGTGCTACTTCTAATATACTGGTTGTTACTAATAGCGATATTGGCTTTGGCACAGACGATCCAACTTCTATGGAGCCTACCAATGTTTCAGGTGGACGTATGATTGCCAACTCAGGGTCTGGTGGTGGAACATATATTGCAAATAGAAATGACACTACTATTGCTGCAGGAAATAAAATCGGAAGTTACTTGATTCGTTCAATGGATTCTTCGGGTGTAAAATTTGGTGGCATGGTTGGTACAGCCGATGATAGCTCTGGTAACTTTCACTTAGAATTTTTTGCAGGAAGGGCTGATACAGACTCATCAGGAACAGAAGGTGGTTTGCAAATTGCTGATGTTAATGATGTTTATATAAGGGGAGGCGGTTTAAACGTAGGTAGAAGTGCAGAAGCAGTTTTTAACGGAACTGAAGAACAAGTAATTATATGGTATGATAATTCCAGCACATATGTAAGAATGAATGTTAGAGCACCAAGTTCTGGTGGGGATGATGTTTTTAAGTATGTTGACAGTAACACTGTTAAAGCAGAGATCGAAGCTAACGGAGACTTTTTAAGTGCTACCAACTCTTTTACTTCTACATCAGATGAACGTCTAAAAGAAAACATTGAGGCTTCTGGTTCTCAATGGGATGATATTAAGGCGTTACAAATCAAAAAATACTCGATGAAAGATGATGATCTTGATGCGCCTAATATGCTTGGTGTTATAGCTCAAGATTTACAAGCATCAGGAATGAATGGATTAGTTAAGACACACATCAAAAAAGATGCTGAAGATAATCCAATATTAGACGATGATGGTAACGAACAAAACTTTTTATCAGTTAAATATAGTATTTTATATATGAAAGCTGTTAAAGCCTTGCAAGAAGCTATGGCAAAAATTGAAACACTTGAAGCTAAAGTGGAGGCTCTAGAAGCCAAATAAAATTAGTCAGAAAAGGAGAAAATAAATGGCTGAGAAAAAAACAACGCCAGTTATTATCAATAATGTAGAATATGCATTAGAAGATATGACTGTAGAACAGAAAACAATAATAGCTCACGTAACAGATTTAGACCGTAAAATTAAATCTACAAAGTTTAATTTAGATCAATTGTCTGTTGGTCGTGAAGCATTTGTAAACATGCTTGCAGAATCTATTGAAGAAAAAGTAGAGGATGCTGCATAACTTTATAGGTTATAAATGGAAAACATGAAACTTCCCATAGCTCTAGTTATGGCAATGGCTGTACAACTTGCAGGTGGTGTTTGGTGGGTATCCCAACAGGCAGCTACTATACAATCACTAGAAGAAAATGTAGAACAGTTTGCTAGTCGCATGGCTGTAGAAGATACAGTAAACCTTAAACGTGATGTACAAGAAAGTAAGTCGGACATAGCAGAACTATGGGAAGACAGTGATGAGGTATGGGAAGAGATGGGTGCTATGCTTGCAACATTTAGTTCTATCAATCAACTTAAACAGAGAATAGCTTTACTAGAGACAGAGCTAAAGTACATGAACCGTGAACATAACAGAATGATAAGGCCTATGGATGATGGAATGTAGTCATGGACCCTATTACAATTTTAAGCGGAATAAAGTTAGGTCTTCAAACAGGCAAGTCCGTAGCAGGTTTAAGTAAACAAATTGGTCAGTTCTTTGATGCAACAGATCAAGCTAAAAAAACTTTACAGAAAAAAGGTATCTCTAGTAAAAGTGTCAATGCCACTGCACTAGACCGTTGGGCAAAGGTACGTCAAGCAGCAGAAGCTGAGAGTGAATTGCAGGAATGGATCACACAGACGTATGGCAGGAGCAAGTGGTTGGAATTACTCCGCATAAGAAAAGAAGTTTTACAAGAAAAACGTGAAGCAGAAGCTCAAGCAAGACGTGACGCTATGGCAAGACAAGAGTTAGCAATAACCCTAGCAGGTATTTTCTTTCTCATTACAGCTTCTGCTATTGGCTCTATAGCCTACCTACACCATATGGGGTGGATAAACATAAAAAATTATTGGCCTTGGTAATTTTATAAATATAAATAGGTAATTATAATGGATAGAACTCAAACACAAACTTATCTAAATAAATTTTGGAACTATAATGGTTCTAACCAATCGGATGAGATACAAGCTTTTCTTGCATCTAATCCCGGTGCAGCTTCTGGTGTTGGAAAAATGTCCAGTGCATTAAATAAAATAACTAAAGGAAAACCAATAGCAAAATTAAGTAATGGTGGTTATATTGTAGGTTATAATAAAGGTGGTCTAGAAAAACCAACAAAGCCTGTTGAACCTAAAGTTGTACAAAAACCACAAGATCCCGGTAAAGATCCGGGTAAATATGGTCATTTTCAAAATAGGTTTAAAGATAAAAGTAAAGCAGAAAGAGCAGAATTAAAAAACAAAGTATCTGGCGATATAAAAGTTACACAATATTTTAATCCACCGGGTCAAAAAGGTAAAGCTGCAGCAGCAGCTAAAGAAATGTTAAAAACATTAAATGCTCCGCATGAAGAATGGAAAAAAAAGAATGCTGAGTATAAAAAGAATCTTAAAGCTTATAATACATATGTAAAAGCAAAAGAAAAATACGATGCAGATATATTACAGTTTGAAAAAGATGCAGAGGCGTATAACACTGCAGTTCAAGAAGCTACTCAAATAAAAGTAGACGAGATGAAAACTGGGGTTAGTGATTTATCTTTAAGTGCAGTAACTGATCCTGAAGGAACTATTAAAAAACCAGAAATAGTTGAAATAGATCCTGCAACTGAAGGTACTACTTTAGATGAAGGTACAGGGGAAATAGCAGGTGAAGCTAAAGGTTACACTGCTACTACAGTTGGTAAAACTGCTACTGTAGATGCACCAAAAGAAATTTCAGCAAGTACATTTGATGCTACAACTTCAAAAAAATCTGTTGATAATGCTTTAAAAGATGTTAAAGCAGAACAAGGAGAAATTTCTGCAGAATCAATGGTAGAAGCTGCGACAGTAGATCCTACTAAAACTGCTGTGGGTAATCTACAAGCAGCACAAGGATCTGCTATTATGATGCAGAATCCCGTACAAAGAGAAATACAAGATGGAGAACTTGTATCTGGTGTCGCAGATGCAGCTAAAGCTTCTGAATTTACAGAACAAATACAGGCTGCAGAAGCTACTCCATCTGCAAAAACAATGGTACAAAATCAATTAGAAGGTTTAATGTCTGATTTTGAAGGTGGGGAAACACCTGCATGGGCTGCAGGAGCTATGAGAGCAGCTATGGGTAAGATGGCAGCTAGAGGACTAGGTGCATCTAGCATAGCAGGACAAGCTGCTGTACAAGCTGCTATGGAGTCTGCATTACCTATTGCTATGGCTGATGCTCAAACATTTCCACAATTTGAAATGCAGAACTTGTCAAACCGTCAACAACGTGCTATGCTTGCAGCACAACAAAGAGCACAGTTTATTGGTCAAGAATTTGATCAAGCCTTTCAAGCAAGAGTTCAAAATGCATCTCGTATTGCTGATGTAGCAAATATGAATTTTAATGCTGAACAACAAATAGCATTAGAAAATAGTCGTGCTGCAAATACAATGAACTTAGCAAACTTATCAAATGATCAAGCTATGGTTATGGCACAAGCTGCTGCTATTTCACAATTAGAACAGCAGAACTTATCAAATGAACAACAAGCTGCTGTACAAAATGCTAATGCATTTTTACAAATGGATATGGCTAATTTAAATAACAGACAACAAACTAGTATGTTTAAATCTCAGTCTCTTATTCAATCTATTTTTAATGATCAAGCTGCAGATAATGCTGCTAAACAATTTAATGCTGCTAGTGAAAATCAAACAAAACAATTTATGGCAAACTTAGTAACACAAGTAAGTCAGTTTAATGCAGGTCAAATAAATGCTATTGAACAATTTAATGCAGGACAAAAGAATGCAGCTTCACAATATAATGCAGGTTTAAGAGAACAAAGAAAACAATTTAATGCTACTAACAGATTAGTTGTTGCACAAGCAAATACTTTATGGAGACAAAATGTAGCAACATTAAATACTGCTGAAGAAAATAGTATAAACAGAGAATATGCAAAAGATGTAAATGCTCTTACAAATAAAACACTGGATGAAATTTGGCAAAGAGAAAGAGATATTATGGATATGGCTTTTAAAGCCCAAGATAATACATTAGATAGGATACTAAGTCTTTTAATAGCAGATAAAGATTTAGAAGCAGTAAGAGAATCATTAGAATATTCTGAAAATAAAGATCAAACAAGTTTTTTGCTTGATTTATTATGGCCTTTTGATTAATAGAAAGAGTTAAACATGGCAGAAGAAAAATCTTTTTTAAGTTCTAGGGGAACAAGAGTAGGTAGTTTTGGTTCTAGAATGTCAACTGCAAAAGACAAACCAAATATTACAAGTTCCTCTGGTAGTATTATGAAAAAATTTAAAGAGACAAAAGAAGTTACAGAAGAAAGTGTTTCTGATTCTATTAGTCAGTATTCTTCTAGTATTTCTAATTTTGATTTTGGTAATGTTAGAGTTTCTGAAATAATTGACGAATTAGAATCTAAAAAGAAAAGACCAAAAACTAGAGCAGAAGGTGTTGGTGCTACGGCAGTAGCTAAAGGTGCTAACTGGAAAGAGATATCTAGAAATAGTTTAATACAGTTTGAGGGTTTTGAAGATAAAGCTTATTGGGATGTTGATCACTATAGAGTAGGATATGGTACAGATACTTTGTATGATGATACTGGTAAACCAGTAGAGGTTACACAAGATACTGTCGTAAGTAAAGAACAAGCATTAAAAGCTTTAGAAAAAAGAATAACAGAGGATTTTGTACCAATTATAAAAAATACTATTGGAAAATCTTGGAATGCTTTGTCTGATAACGCTAAAGCTGCAACAGTATCTATTACATATAATTATGGAAGAGTTCCAGAAAGAATTAGAGAAGCATTAAAGTCTGGTGACAACGACAAAATAGCAGAAGCAATACTAACACTAACTGAAGATAACGATGGAGAAAATAGAAATCGTAGGATTATGGAAGCAGAGTTAGTTAAACTACCAACTACAAATCAATCACTAGTACCAAGAAGGACACAATAATGGAACAAGAATCCTTAGATTTTACAGCACCTATACCGGGTCAATCTCTTACAAGAGAACCGGGAAATGCTCCATACGAACAACCTCCAGAAATTGTAAATGCTGAAGAAGCTTTAGCAGGTCATTTAAATTATTTTAATGATGCTGATATATTAGAAAAAATTATTGCTGCTATAGATTTTGGTTTTGATATTGAAACCATCGTTGAAGGTTACTTACGTGCTTGTGTTTTAGAGGGTATACATACTATTGATGTTAGTCTTGCAGTTAAAAAACCAATTATGGAATTTATATCTAAAATTTTAGATGTTGTAGGTGTAAGTTATTCAATGAATGAAAAAGATTTATCTGAAGAAGTAGATCAAGGTTTAGTAGAAATTGATAAAGAACTTCAAGATTTGAAAAAAAATGAATCAGCAAGAGAAGTATTTATAGATGAACTTGGTGAACTTGAAATGGAAGAAGAACCTACAGAAGAAACTGTTGAACAAGAAATTCCTGAAGAAGAAGCTACTGTTGGTTTAATGGCGAGAGGTAGTTAATATGGCATTAGGTTTTTGGGCTGGTGTAAGAGCAGTACAGGTAGATAGACAAAATAGAAAAGATGCAAGAGAAAGATTTTTAGCTGAGTCTTTAGAGAAAACAAAATCTGTTGTTATTCCAGAAATTTTAAATAGACTAGAAAAGAAAAAAACTAATCTGTCTGTTAGAAAAGAAAGAGTTGCAATGGCGCAAACTTTTGGTTTTAGCCGTAAAGCAGCTT
>Ga0181369_1000486_pt1 | contig 11238 bp, 16 predicted proteins | sample LowvirmetaG_8_FD_130088 | JGI IMG/M metagenome (GOLD analysis project Ga0181369, IMG submission 130088) | Marine viral communities from the Subarctic Pacific Ocean - Lowphox_04 viral metaG | ecosystem: Environmental > Aquatic > Marine > Oceanic | place: Subarctic Pacific Ocean | collected... | reverse complement strand
TTCTCAGTTGAGCAAGCGTGTGCTCAGTTGGGTAGAGAACTTATTCGTGTAAACATTACTATTGAAACTGATGAAGATGATCTTATTGGCGGTTTCCGCCTTGTTGATGGTGCAACCGTCTGGCACAATGGCCCAGTCATTGAAGCCCTCCAGCGAGGAGCTGTCTTGCTCCTTGATGAGATCGACCTCGCCTCTAATAAAATTCTCTGTCTCCAAAGCGTTCTTGAAGGAAATGGAGTCTTCCTCAAGAAAATTGGACAGTTTATCCGTCCCAGTGCAGGTTTCAACGTCATCGCAACCGCAAACACTAAAGGTAAAGGTTCAGATGATGGACGATTTATTGGAACTAACGTGCTCAACGAAGCCTTCCTTGAACGATTCCCAGTGACCTTTGAGCAGGAATATCCTTCTGCTGCTATTGAAACTAAGATCTTGAACAAGATTTGTGCCGACGAAAACTTCTGCAAGCGTCTTTCTGATTGGGCAGATATTATTCGTAAGACTTTCTACGATGGTGGTATTGAGGAAATTATTAGTACTCGCCGCTTGGTTCACATTGTCCGTGCTTACAAAATCTTTGGTGATAAGGCAAAGGCAATTCAAGTTTGCGTGAATCGCTTTGACGATGAAACTAAGCAAGCATTCCTTGAACTGTACGATAAGGTTGATGCTGATTTCCAAATGCCTAATCAAGAGACAGTTGACGTTCAAACTTTCTCTTGATATAATGACTAATGCTTGGTCCTTTCTATATGATGAATTAAAAATGGATAAGTATCCTTCTTACCAACATAATCCCGATAATTCTGGGCAACAAACAACTGGAGCAATTACTTTAAATCTTGATATGAGCAACAACAACCCTAATCGGTTCAAATATAGTGAGGAAGAACTCCTCAAAGAACTAAAAGATTATATTTCTGCAACCTACAATGCACATTACTCTGCAGGTAATGATGCTATTCAAACCTTAGATTTGATTGATGCTTGTGGTGATGCTGAAGCATTCTGCAGATCCAACATCCTCAAGTATGCCTCTCGTTATGATAAGAAAGGCACTGCCCGTCGTGATATCATTAAGATCCTCCACTACGGTTTGCTTCTCCTTCACTTCTCTGACAAATCCTCAATTCGCGACACCTATCCCCAATGAAATTGACCTCCAATACTATGAAACTATCTGACAATACCCTCACTGTTCTCAAGAACTTTGCTGGCATCAATAACTCTATTTTGGTTAAAGAGGGTAATCGTCTTCGTACTATTTCTGTTGCGAAGAACATTCTTGCCGAAGCAGATATTAAGGAACAATTTCCTCGTGATTTTGCTATCTACGATCTCAATCAGTTTCTCAACGGATTGAGTTTGCATCAAGATCCAGATTTGGACTTTAATCAAGATTCTTATCTGAGTATTAAAGAAGGAAAGCGTCGTGTTAAGTATTTCTACGCTGATCCTGCTGTGATTGTTTCTCCTCCTGAGAAAGAAATTAATCTTCCTACGCAAGATGTTTGCTTCCAACTTGACAGTGCTTCTCTGGAAAAACTTGTCAAAGCAGCGCAGGTTTATCAACTCCCCGATCTTTCTGCTGTCGGTGAAGCGGGTGTGATCAAACTGGTGGTTCATGATAAAAAGAATGACACCTCTAATCAATACGCTATCATCGTTGGTGAAACTGATCAAGATTTCTCTTTCAATTTCAAAGTAGAAAACATCAAGATTATTCCTGGTGCCTATGATGTAATTGTTTCTTCAAAACTGCTTTCGGAGTTTACAAATACAAAGTACAATCTTAAATATTATATTGCTCTTGAACCTGACTCAACTTTTGGTTGATAAAAAACATTTGGAATGATTATGAGTGATTTTATTTGGGTTGAGAAGTATCGACCAAAAACAATTGAAGAGTGTATACTCCCTGACAATACTAAAAAGACATTTCAATCTTTCCTAGATAAAGGAGAGATTCCCAATATGTTGCTTGCTGGTCCTCCAGGCATTGGTAAGACCACTGTCGCGAAGGCTCTCTGCAATGAACTTGGAGTAGATTGCTATGTCATCAATGGATCCGATGAAGGACGTTTCCTCGATACGGTCAGAAACAATGCGAAATCTTTCGCTTCGACCGTCTCGCTTTCTTCAACTGCAAAACACAAAGTCATCATTATTGATGAAGCAGATAACACATCCAACGATGTACAACTCCTCTTACGGGCGTTTATTGAGGAGTTTGCTGGTAACTGCAGATTCATCTTTACCTGTAACTACAAAAATAAGATCCTTGAACCCCTCCACTCCCGATGTGCCGTTGTTGAGTTTGGAATTAAAGGAAAAGACAGACAATCCATTGCCGCTCAATTCTTCAAGCGTCTCCAAGAAATCTTGGATACAGAAGGTATTGAATATGATAACAAGGTCCTGGTAGAACTTGTTAACAAACATTTCCCCGATTGGCGTCGTGTTCTCAATGAGATTCAGCGATACTCCGTTAGTGGAAAGATTGACTCTGGCATCCTTTCTACGTTCTCTGATGTTGCTGTAAATGAACTGGTCAAAAATCTCAAGACTAAAAACTTTGCTGAGGTACGAAAGTGGATCGTTAGTAATCTGGACAATGATACTACTGTACTTCTTCGTCGCATCTATGATTCTCTTTACGAATCCTTGGTTCCTGGTAGTATCCCTGCTGCTGTCCTTGTTCTGGCTAAGTATCAGTACCAGGCAGCATTTGTAGCAGATCAAGAGATCAATATGCTTGCTTGCCTTACTGAAATTATGGTGGAGTGTGAATTCAAGTGACTGAGAACGAACTAGAAGAACTCAGATATGATGTAGCACATTATCTACTCAGTAAAATGAATAAGGGTTCTCAGTTTCAATATGCTCTAGATCGTATGCTTCAACTCTGTGATCACTATGATGAAAAAGGATTGAAAGAGATTCTTTCCGAATCAAAAGCAGATATGAAAAACCATCTTAAAAAGAAAAAGTCTAAGGGTGGAGGATTCTAAATGAGTGAACAAAAACATATTGTTTGTAATAACTGTGGTGGAAAAGGATGTAAAATTTGTCACTCTGGGTGGGAATGTACTATGGTAGAGTATGGTATCTGCAATAAGTGTGATATGGGATGGAAAATAGGTGGGGATAAAAATGAGTGACAAAATTGTATGGACACAAAAACCTCTGATTTCTGACAGAGATTGTATTCTACTTTGCTTGAAGAATGCTCCCTGTGGAACAAGTAAAAAACAAGTTGAACGACTAATTAAAGAATTTGAATTTAAAAAATGATTGACGTAAAATTAATTCGTATTATTACTGGTGAAGAAATCATCGCAGAGGTCCTCTCTCAAACTGATGATAAGATCACCATTCAAAATGGTCTTGTAGTTATTCCTAGCGCACAGGGTGTTGGTTTTGCTCCTTGGGCAACTGTCATCAGTAAGGATGAACCACAGATTACAATATCTAAAAAGCATGTTGTATATGTAGTAGAAACTCAAGAGGATGTTTCTAGTAAATATAACGAAATGTTTGGTAGTAAACTTGTCGTACCTCAAAGTAAAAAGTTGGTCATCTGATCATGAAAATTAAAAAAACTAAATCACTGGCACAAATGAAATCATCTCACTATTATATTTTCTGGGGAGTCGCTACTCTTGCAGTTGTTCTGGGGCAACTTTATGTTGGAACTGGATATCGTGTTCTTCATAGCGATATGAGAGAACTACTCAATAAGGTTGATGGAGTTCTTCTTCATAGGGATAATACTCCTTATGGAGATCTGTTATGAGTTTTTTCAAAATTGATAAGAGTACGTTAGTAGAACCAAGACTCAAGACTACACCTCAAAATGTTCAAGAGGCAAATGAAGCACTATTCCGTGCTAAAATGACTCTACCTGCTGCTGCAAAACATTGTGGTATGACCCATAAGGAAATGAAACTGACCTTTTGGGAATATTTGAAATACAACAAACCTGATTATGAAATCTCTGAAGACTCCCCTCAGGTATCCAGGGGGTAAATCCCGTGCCTGCACAAAATTAGATCAATACATTCCTAATCTTGATGGGTATAAAGAATATCGTGAACCTTTTCTTGGTGGGGGAAGTGTAGCGATACATATTACTAAGAAATACCCGCATTTGAATATTTGGGTTAATGATCTTTATGAACCTCTCTATAACTTCTGGTGTGAGTTAAGGGACAATGGTCAAAGAATGTGTGATGAACTGACTGATCTAAAATGTCGTCATCCAGATCCAGAATCTGCTAAAAAGTTATTTCTTGAAGCTAAGGAATATTTAAATTATGGAGAAAAAAGAACAGAATCCTTTCATCGTGCTGTTAGTTTCTTTATTATTAACAAGTGCTCTTTCTCTGGTCTCACTGAATCCTCATCCTTTTCTGCACAAGCATCCAACAGCAACTTCTCACAGCGAGGAATAGACAAACTTCCTGGTTATTCTAAAATTATTGAAAATTGGAAAATAACTAATAAAAGATATCAAGAACTTTTATCTGATGATAAAAAGTGCTTTACTTACCTTGATCCCCCATATGAGATTGCGTCAAATCTTTATGGTAAAAGGGGAGATATGCATAAGTTATTTGATCACGATGGATTTGCTACTATTTGTGATAGGTTCATTGGACCTCAACTAATATCTTATAATTCGTCACAGTTGATTAAAGATCGCTTTACAGATTATCAAACTGGTGAATTTGATCTTACTTATACAATGCGTTCTGTGGGTGAGTATATGAAAGAACAAAAAGAACGTAAGGAACTTTTACTTTTTAATTATAATCTAGGTCCCAAGATCAAACTTAACTTTGATGGGTGCTACAACTACAGTAAATTAAAAGACGAAGGATTAACTGACTGATGGAACTTAAAGATTGGCTTAATTCAATTAATCAGACTAAGGAAAATCTGATTGATGAAGATCCTTCACTTGAAAAAGAATATCCTCCATACATTGTCAATCGTTGTTTTTCTGGTCATCTTGATGCAATTATGTTTGCAAATGAGATGAATCAGTACAATTTTCTTCCAAAGAAAATGCAATATGATTTTTATCTAAATAGTCTCAGGAAAAAGAAGAGATTCTCTCCCTGGCTCCGACAAGATAAAATCAAAGACCTTGATTATGTCAAACGTCATTATGGTTATAGTAATGAAAAGGCAAAGCAAGCTTTGAACATTCTCACAGAAGAACAACTTAACGTTATTAAATCGAAATTTGACATTGGAGGAAAAAGATGAGCGTGGTTCAAGAACCCGAAGTGAAGTGGACACCTGAGCAAATGGTTGAAGTGGTTCTTAATGAACCTGACGACTTTTTGAAAGTGCGTGAAACTTTGACTAGAATTGGAGTGGCATCAAGGAAGGAAAAGAAGATCTATCAATCCTGCCATATTTTACATAAACAAGGAAGATATTTTCTTGTACATTTTAAAGAATTGTTTGCTTTAGATGGCAAGCATGCTAATCTTACTGTTAACGATGTTCAGCGTCGTAATCGTATAGCTCAACTGCTTGCAGATTGGGGTCTTATTGGTATCGTAGATGTCTCTAAAATTCAAGATATCGCTCCGCTTAATCAGATTAAAGTACTTGCTTACAAAGACAAGCAAGACTGGATTCTCGAAACTAAATACAATATTGGTGCGAAAAAGAAAAAGGTAGAAGTTACCGAGTAAAGATAAATAGTAAAATAATCCTCTCATAAAATGAGTCAAAGACCTGCCGCTTTCATAGTTGATAATTTTTTATCTGCTGATAAGTGGCAATATATTACTGATCATGTAAATCAATCTAATTTTCTCTCCACTGATTTGTTTAATGAGTGGAGAGATCCTTTTTATGAAGAAATAATTGGATGGATTGATGAAAGAACACAAGAAATGGGAATCTGGCAGGATCACTGGAAACAGACAATACCTTTATATTCTTTTATAAACACTTGTCCTGTTGGTTTTGATAGAGAAGTTGCTAATGATGGATATCATATGGATTTTGGTGGATATGTTTATTACATACACCCACAATGGGGAAATGATTGGGGTGGAAGATTAAAACTTAGAGATTGTGAAGTTGATACTTTACAACCAACTCCCAATAGATTTATTTGGATCAATCCTGGCATTTGGCACGGTATTGAAGTTACTAATAGTAATGCAACTAACAATAGGATAACAGTAGTTGGTTGGCCAGAGGGATGTGTTGAAAATGCAACCTGTGATAGGATAATAAATACAAATACGGGAAACTGATATTAAATGGAAAAGGGTCGATCAAATAAATTTAATCGCGCACTGACGCATCTGAAGTCAACTACGATTGATGAGAAACTTCATTTGCTTAGTGAAATTCCTACTAATAATACAACGCAGATTTATATTGACCAACCAGATAGCACCACAACAACTGAACTAAATCCAAATCTTAATCCAGTAGATTTGACCGTTGGTGATACTAATGCAACTAAGAGAGATACCTCTGGTCTTTTTATGCCAGATGGAACTATTCTGACTGAAGAACCACCTGGAGATACTAGTTACATTCTTGGTCCTATGGCGGCTATGTATTATACATGGTCGTATCCTTGGACGATGATTGGTTACATCCGCCAATCAGATCGTAAAATGGTGAACCTTGGGCGTATTGATGGTAAGTTGTCTGATTGGAATGGAACAGCAGGAAATGCTACTTCTGGTTCTGGTACATTCAACTCTTACGGGCAGCTGACACTTGAACAAGCAGTTTGGTTTAGGGATATAAAAAAACAATCTGGTGCATCTAACGATCCATCAACATACAACTATTACGCTTTTTATCCAGGTCCTCCATCACAAGCTCCTGATCAGTTTGGTAGATATCCTTGCGTCATAACTGGAGTGCCAAAACGAAGGACTGAAACAACATCAGATCCTGCAACAAATCATGCAAGGGGATTAGATCCTAACTGGGGTTTAACTGGATATATGTTCGTTAAGAACGAAAAGACTGGTAAGTGGGAGAAGAAGTATTATTACAATGATGGAACTGTAAGTAGTGAAAGAAGTGGGGAAATGACCCCTGACAATCCATTCTATGATGCTTATCAGCGCGGTGGTGGAGACGAAGCTGCTGAAAATGGATATAGTAGAGATGAGATTATTAGAAGCGGAAATGAGCAGATACAGAGAGAGGCGGAACAGCAGGCACGGCAGGAATTCCAAAATATAATGCGCGAGTTAGAGCGCATAGATCAAGTGGAGCGTACTGCACTCAATGATCCATATAATAATAACTACATCCTGGGGAAAGAAAAGTTTGGTCCTGCTTTTGGTGATGATGAAACTGCTAATAAAGAGAGGAAAAAATTAGTACAACAAAGAAATGATGCAATATTTGACTATTGGAGAAATAATTACAACCCAGCTCTTGACGGCGAAACTGAAAATCTTCGTTTAAAACCTTTAAAAAATACTCTTTATGACGATATTCCTATTCCAGATCAAGTAAAAAATCTTTTAGATAAGATTCACCTACCAGATTATTCAAAAACTGAATGGGGAAAGCAACTTGATGCTGCTATTGCTCATCCTGTATGGGGACCTATTATTGACGGCACAGTTAACGCTATTGCGATGAAGCTTGGCGGAGCACGGGTACCCTCGTACCGTCCTGGATCATTAGCTAGAGGAAGTAATTTTAGAATTGGTGCAACAGGAGTACCAAGATCTGGATATCAATCATTAAGAGGTGGTCAAGATCTTCACAGAGGTAGTAGAGGTATACTAAGTCCTCTTGGACCAAAACAGGTATATTCTTCACCAACGGTTGGTCGGCGTGGACCAAATCCACTTAGACCTGGTACTGGTGGTTCAAGATATGTAGAATATGGTTCTAATCCTTTCGGTGGAGCACAAGGAAGAGGTGGTCAACCAGGTGGTGTTCTTGGTACTGTTGTTCCTCCTCGTGCAAGAAGTATTGGTGGACCCGAACCACAATCTGCTGTATCTCCTCAAAAGTTCCAGCAGGGTCAAAGAATTTTTCAGAAAGCATTTGACCCTAAGTATGCTAGAACTGCTACAGCACAAAGGATACGTCAGAGAGCAGGTCAAGCAGGATTTGGCGATACTCCAAACATTCCTGCATCCCAATTGCCAACGACACCTCAATCATCTGTAGGATCTACTAATAAATCTTTTAGTAACTTTTCAAGAACAGCGGCAAGTGCTGGTGCAGCACTGGGTGCTGCAGATCTTCTTGCACCAAAACCTGCAGTGTCAGGAAGAGAAATGTCTGTAGGTGATGGGCAAGATAAATTACAGAATGCGTTAGGTAAAGATTATACTCTTGAACCAATAAAAGGTGGTAAAGGTGATCACGTAAGATACCAAATTACCAAAGATGGAGTACCTATCAAAGGCGCAATCGTTGGTGGTGGTGTTAGAGGTGGGAGTAAGAATCAACGTAGATTGTCTGGTTCATTTGATGGTGGTATTGATGACTTTATACGTGCTCAAACAGGCACAGGTACAGCAGATACTAGTGGTCAAGCAAAGGGCACTAGAAAAGTAGAAGTTACAACTACAAAACCTACAACTAGAGGTAGAAGATCAACACAACCTAAACCAACTACAAGAACGACAATTAAGTCGATGCCTTCTAGTATGATGGGCAAACCTCCAGCACCTAAACGTCAAATTCAACGACCTGTTGTAGATCCAGCGAATACAAGCCCATATTTATACTACGATCCTTCTGGAGGAACTAGTTCAAGAGTTCGTAGTGCTCTTGGATCTCGCCAATATGGTTTACGAAATTTTAGGAACATACGTAATATTAGGTTCTCCTATGATCTTGAAGGTCAGATGCTTGCAGAAAATCGCAGTAGAATCCTTCGTGAGATCAAAAAAGAGGTTGTTATTCCAGATGAGAAAAAAGAAAAGTTAAAAGGATATCGCCCTAAAACATATGGTAAGCTTCATGCACAATATGATACCTTGATGCAGAAGGCAGAGAATCCTGCATCATTCAAACAAATGGATGAAACTACTTGGACTAAACAAGATAAGTACTTCAATGCAAGACTTTCTCAGGAAAGAAAGAATGAAGTATTGGATCATCTTGGTACTGGAGATCATTTCTGGGAAATTCTTACCGAAACCGGAAGAAAGCGTGGTGAGAAAGGATTGAAGGAAAAGTATGGAGATTTTACATTAGTTCGTAAAGAACAAATGGTAGGGGATACTTTACTATTTCTTGTTGATGAGAATGGTAAGAAAGAAAGCATACTTCAGTCTGAATATAGTGATAGGATTGCTAGACAGAATGAAGAACATTTATGGGAGCAAGAAACACTCAACGCACCTAATGATCCTTTAATGAAGCGTGTTAGAAGTAAACTTGCTACTCAAATTGATTATCCAGATAAACCATCTAGAATGGGATATCCTGATGGTCCAACACCACAACAGATTGATGGTTATCATCCAGAATATGGCAAAAGGTCTGCCTATTATAATGCTTTAGATTCGCATAGTGCTGATGCTATGCCTGCTACAGGAGATCCTGAGACTGATCAGAAAGTTGTTGCACAGAAGACACCTTTGAAACCAGTAAAGCAAGTTTATAAAAAGAAGGGTAAACCGAACTCCTGATTTTTAGAAGTTTGATATAAATAAATGTGATTGCCTTCGGGGATCACACAACACAAACTCGCTTTTAAAGGAGCTAATAACCATGGGAAACCTTATGAAGTTTCATACAAAGGATCTGCCTGAGTTGATGGACCGCATAAATAGGTATAGTATTGGTATGGATGATTACTTTGATCGTCTTGGGACGCTGCACGAGACGCAAACTAACTATCCACCATATAACCTAGTTCAACTAAGCAATGTAGAATATCGCTTAGAACTAGCACTTGCTGGTTTTAAAAAGGAAGAAATTAATGTCTATACCCAAGACGGAAAACTCTTTGTCGAAGGACAAAAAAAAGATACAGAATCCGAAACCACATATGTCCACAGAGGAGTGGCTCAAAGATCTTTCACCAGATCTTGGACCCTCAGTGATGAAACGGAAGTTAGATCAGTTGCTTTTGAGGATGGGTTACTGAATATTCATCTTGGTAAGATTGTTCCAGAACATCATCAACGTAAAGATTATCTCTAAATAGTAGAGAATATCGTCGCCGTATGGACGGAGGGGTAACTGGCCAAATCCAGTTGACGCCCCTCTTTTTTATTGGTATAATACTCTTGAAGTTAAAAAATTTCATGGCTGCTAAAAAGAAAGAGTATGTCGATGTTGTTCTACCCACCTCTGGCGATGGTGTTGATTATGAGGTGATTAGTAGGAAAAAAATTGAGGATGCACACAAGAAGTATCCTGATGTAAAGTCTGATCCCTATGATGAATTTGTAGAGATCCGTAAGAAGACCTGCTATGGTAATCCAGAAGAGGTTTTTGAAACGTTTGAAACAGTAAGGTATCGTAAGTATCGTCCTGCTCCCGAATATCCTGCAGAAGTTAAAGTAAAACAAGATGTCAAAAAGGAAGTTACAGAAAAATCATGACAGTAAAAATGATACTCCTTAAAACAGGAGAAACCTTGATTGCAGATGCAAAAGAAGTTGTTCAAGAAGAACAAGTTCGTGGATATATGCTAACTCAACCCCAAGTCGTTGAATCTCAAGAAAAAACTCTCTTAATGGAGAGTGGGGGATCTGACAATTATGAGTTGGATGTTATTCTTCGTCCTTGGATGATTCTTTCAAAAAATAAAGAATTTGTTGTGACTACTGATATTGTTGCAACTATTTGTGATCCTCTAGATAGTGTGCTAGAAATGTATAATAGTAAAATTAATCCTATCCCAGTATCTGAAACGGAGGTTGTAAATGGCTGAGAATATTAAATGTTTATTAGTTGGAATTGATACAGTTCTGATTAGTGAAGTTGAAGAATTGGATGCTACAATAGGAGATCCAGACTGTAGATTGATCAAACCTATGAGATTCTTAGGTATTGATGATATGAAACCTTGGGTTCAAGCATCAGGACAAACTGAATATATGATACGATCTAGTGATATTCTGACTATTGCAGATCCAACTCCAGAAGTAGTTGCAGCTTACTTGAAACTTACAGAATGAGATTTTACACGAACGTCCAAATGGTCGGGGATCACTTCTTGGTCCGAGGTTATGAAAATGGTCGCCATTTCATGAC
>Ga0181369_1000484_pt1 | contig 11274 bp, 14 predicted proteins | sample LowvirmetaG_8_FD_130088 | JGI IMG/M metagenome (GOLD analysis project Ga0181369, IMG submission 130088) | Marine viral communities from the Subarctic Pacific Ocean - Lowphox_04 viral metaG | ecosystem: Environmental > Aquatic > Marine > Oceanic | place: Subarctic Pacific Ocean | collected... | reverse complement strand
GCGGTGACTTCGATCGCCAGAGCGTCATCTGCTGACACTGCCAGGTTGTTTGAAATCGTGATGGCACCCGTGCTAGCCGTGACGGACTGACCCGCGATAACATCGCTTGAGCCGTTCTTGATTGTCACCGTGCAGCTACCCGTTCCGGTGCTAATCTTCATGTACAACCCGGAGAGCGTGCGATCGGTCGCGGCTGCGGGATCGAGCGTATACGTCTTCGCGGCAACCGTCTCGATTTGACCGGTGTAGCTGCCGACGTTCACGACCTCCAGCACCGTCCTGGCGGCTGCGGCATTCGCTGCGGTAATCAGACCGACCATTGGAACGGAAGTCGCACCCGTGCCGCCGTACGCGGTGCCGATCGTGGTGCCGTTCCAGGTTCCCGTGGCGATCGTTCCCACCGTGACGATTGAAGTGCTTCCGGCTAACGGCGACGGCTCCGTACCTGAAACGCTTCCCGTGACATGCCCAGTAGCGTTGACGGTAAACGATCGCGGATAAGGGGTGATGCCTGCCAGCACGCCGCTGTCTGCATGCGTGATCTGTGGGGTTGTAGTTCCCGAGGCTACCGAGATCGGCGTCGTACCCGTCACCTCGGTAACCGTCCCGGAACCGCTCCCGCTGGCCGCGTTGACCGTCACGTCTCCGGTTCCGCCCGATCCAGTCGAACTGAGCGTGACGTTTGTCCCAGCGATGATCGACGAAACGCCGGCGACACCGCCTCCGCCAGTCGGAGCGCAGTACGTCACGGCCGAACCGGAAATGTTGACACCGATGCCGGACGGATTCGTGGTTGGAACGACGACGGCCGCCGCGGTCGCTCCCGCGTTGGTGCCGATCTGAATCGTGGCGTCGAAAATCTCGAAGTCATCCGCGGAAACGGCACCAATTGAAACGGAACCGGAACCGCTCGTGAGCGATACGGTCTCCGAGATCGACAAGCCAGGGATCGAGAGAATCAGATTTGTCCCATCATCCGGAGATCCGGAGACCGTGAACGTGATCTGAGTCGTTGCCAGGTTGCTGAGTTCGATTCGGTTCGGGTCGCAGCTCATCAGTCGGAACCTTCCTTGAATGGTATTGCTTTGTTGAGAGCTTCCCTCCTCTTATCGCATCCGCAGTCTTTGCCGGTCGCCTTTGAGAGAACTTTGGTAGCAGCCTTCACGCCCGTAATAGTGGTGACGGCCTCGACGACATCGCCGAGACCTTTGAACTTGAATGATTTCATGGACAGTTCACCGTGGATGGGACAGCCAGTGCTAGCTCAATACGGAGCTCACCGGCGTCGTAGGATGCGTTGTAGCCATAGCCCCCACCGTCTAGCTGTAGGCCGGGGAAGCCAAGGGGCATAGTCTTGGTCAGGTACATGGTGTCCTCAAGTCCTGCACAGACGCTCAGGCCACTGGTGTAGCCCGGCTCGGCTGCGATGTTGGCCGGACCGCTGACGACGTTGGAGCCAGTGTTGGGGTTACCAAAGTCACTGAAGGCAGCAGCGATGTAGGACTTCCCGTACAGGTTTCCATTGCCACTACCACCAAAGCATGTGAACGTAGGGGCACCAGAGTCAACTTTGTCGGATGCGTTAGCAAAGCCCCAGTACATGTAGGCAGGTGCGTTGGTTACCTCGCTGACACCCAAGGTAAGCGTGAAGGTGGTAGACCAGAGCTCATTGATTGAGTAAGACTGGACTCGCGTCTCATTGCCCTGGGCATCTTCACAGACGTAGCCATTCTGACCACCGTCATCGAAGTAGCCGGGGAACTTCGGCATGTCTACGGAGCCCTGCCAGTTAAGCACGACCTTGTAGACGTACTCCTTGACAGACGAGCTGCCACTACAGGTAGTGAAGCTCAGCGGCGTGGCCGTAGCGCTAGTAAGGTTCATGGCTACGTTGGACGTCCAGTTGTCGAAGACGATGCCACCACCAGCCGTACCGTAGTCACGGTTGGATGACTGGCTGCCGTTGTCGGACGTAGGGATCCACTTGACTTCAAGGTCCCAAGCCAGGTCATCGGCAGTAGTACAGATGCATCCCTTGACCTGTTCGCTTCCGAAGCATTGCGAGGCCGGGCCTGAGTCACATCCGGAGCTACGGTCAGGGCATCGAATGTCGCAGCACGTACCATCTTTCAATTCGTCGATGTAGCTGAGCAGCGTAAACAGCGTGCAAGGATTGTCGCTCGGCCGCAGGAGATAGTAAACGTCCTCGGTACTGCAATCGCACGGGGTCGGATTCCCGTTCGTGCAGAAGTCGCTGTCATCGGTGATCGAGTTGTCACAGACCCACGTGCCGCAATACTTGTCAGAGCAGATCGGATTCGACGTCAGCGAGTAGACACCCGATCCAAATCCGCATTCGTCGAACTTCGTCTTGAGAATCACGATCGGCGTTGTCGTGAGATTCGGGTCACAGGGCGCGAACTTTCGATAGTCCGATGTGCATTCTTCGGCACAACAACATGTTTGAAGCGACATCAGGAACACGTCCCGGAAAGCTGATTAGCCCACACGAACAGGGCGACGTTGTCCGGCTGTCCGGTTGCGTACGCTCCGGAAGAATCAAGCATCTCGAACGGAACCATGTTCGCAAGAACGACCTGGCCGATCGGGCAGTGATTGAATTCGAGGCCTTTGTATTCCGTTGACGCAAGTCCGAACCAGCTTGTCAGGGTGTTCCCCAGTTCGTGAGCGTTGTAGCCAGTCAGGGCCGTAGGGTCCGCCGGCGATGGCACGTAGCTCGTCACGTCCCCGGTCGCATACGTCGCGGCGTCGTACTTCAACCCCACCAGCTCAAGACTGTATTTCCATTTCGGTCCTTGGTTCCCGGCGCCGTCGTCAAGAATCCTGGTCGCGGTTGCGATCTTGAAGACGGCCGGGGTACTCGGATTGAATGCGGTAGCGTTCAACATCAGGTCACCCCCACCGCTTCCCATTCTTCCGTACTGATCTGCAACACGTTCTCGAAATCCGCCCCGATCAAATGCGGCTGCGACCACCAAACAATGTCGTTGTTAAGTCGCGTTGCGTTGTTGGTATTCACCGCTTTTTTGAACGTGCTTCCCACCATGTACGGAACTTGCAAAGCATGCTTGAATGGGTGATATCGGAAAGCGTAGGTAATTGCGTACAAGCCATTTCCTGAAGGTGTAGCACTCACTCCGGTGAGCATCGCGTACCCTTCGTCGCCAAAGATCCCGAGCGCTTCGGTATTCCGTTTCCCGATGTGAACCGAGTCTTGAGAGACGACGGAAATGGCCCCAAGATCGCGGTTCCCCTGGTCATCCCAAACCGGAGCCGGCCGGTAGATCGTCATCGACGCATTGTGAATCGGGAGCGCGTATTGGATCGGCTGACCGGACCAATCGACTTTCTTTCCTCCGATGTCCGTCGCACCATGCCACACCGCGTCATTCGTATTGATTGACGTGAAATCATCCGTTGGAATCGTTGGAGAGATACGCCAGGCTGATACATTCGCAGTCGCTGCGTTCTGCGTTACCTGCACAAATGGCTCAGTAGTGCTTGCAAGCTCCGAATATTCAAGCGTGCAAGAAAACACCCACAGGATGTCAGACTTTCCGTTTGTTCCCGGCGCTCGGTCTACTGTCATTTCAGACAGCACCCAAAGACCCGGAGGTCCAGACAAACTGCCAGGAGGCACGAATTCCCCGTCGATCCGTAGGTTGGCTCCGTCAGTTTCCGCGGCTTGCACCGCAGCTAACGACGTTTGCGGCGCTTGCGATCCGACTTGCTGTTTTGTGTAGACCCCAAAAAAGTTCCACTGCAATTTCCGCGAGTCACCTTGCCCGTATTGCAATGGATCGGAAGTAGTTTCCCGCCAAACGACAGCAGAATACAAAGTCGGATCTGTCATATGCTTTGCGCTCCTTCCGTACTGGTCAGTCCGGTTGCATTCCCGAGTGCCTCCCAGATCATCAAGCTAGGACCAGCGACAGCGTCAATAATTGCGGTTGCAATTCGGTTGTCTGGGCTGAGGCCGACCCCGCTAGCGATTGCTTGAGCAGTTCCGCTTCCGCTGGTCACTCCGTTTACGATCGTGTTCGCTGTTCCTTCGCTAACTCCGGTTGCGCTGACAATCGAGTCCCGGACAGATTCCGTAATAGCTGCCCCGATGTCTTTCCAGACTTCCGGATTGAATGCGTCCTCAGTCCAGAATTTGATTGCATCTCCCAGGGCAATTCCAAACGTCTCCAGGCCACTGGCAATTGCTGGCATATTCTTCGTAAGGAAGCTTGCAAGCTGCATCGCTGCGGGAAGCAACGCCTGCTGAAACGCTACCGATAGATTGTTCATTGCTCCAGCAAACGCCGGCGAGATCGCTTTTAGATTGTCGATCACACTTCCGATTCCGGAAAGGCTCATGGCCATGGCACCAAACGCGAGACCGCCACCAATGCCAGCGCGGAGACCAGACATCGCGCCGCCGATCGGCTTTCGCATTGCGCCGCCTACGCCTTTAAGCGAACCTCCAAGACCGCGCATCTTCTTTTCAAACGGCTTGGTGTCAGCACCGACCGTTACCGTTGCGGTTGTCTTCGCCATGCCTGAAGAACCTTTCCAGTTCCTGACTCAATTCGTCTGGAGTCTTGCGAACAGTCACGCCAAATAGCCTGAGAACTTCCCGGAAGTCGATCCAATTCATGCCGCGGACGTCTTGCGGGGAGATTTGCATCCGAATCGCAGTCGCTGCCACTATTCGAGCGAATTTTCCTTGATCACTTTGTCCCTCCATGCTCTGAAGTCCTTCCAGTGCGTCTTGTCCATGAGATCCTCGCGGCTCATCTCCATCGCTGCCATGACCGCTTGGATGTTTTGCTCGGTGGTTTCTTCGATTTGCATGATGTCGAGAACTTCTTGCACCTTCAGTAGTCTCGGTTGTTTTCTCGGCATCACGAAATCCTCACGTAGTTAGCAACAAACGTGACTGAGTTGTCTATCGAACCCGTTTCTTCTACAGACTCGATCCGAAACGTGCCTGGGGCAGTGATTTTCCCAGTCGTGAACGTGCCAGTATCGCCGGGAGAACCAGGCGACAGATACGAAGTTGTCGAAGCTGTGTCCGCCTCCGCGATTCCAGCCGCATACGTTTTGTAGGCGCTAGCGGCGTGCGTTCCATCAACGCGCGGTACTTCGCCCTCGTTGAAGCTCATGTCAATTACGTTGAGCGCTGTACCGCCAAACGTGACGTCGGTTCCGTTGAAGTTGGTTGCCATCAGAGAGCCTCGCAGGTGATTACGTAGACGGATGAAGTGAGGTAGACCGGCTCGATATCCGCTCCGCGGCTGAACAAGTCAGTAGTGTTTGATTCAATTGCAACGATGAGGCTTGAAGCATTGAGCTTTGCCAGGACTGCCGTCGCCAGGTCTTCGGATTCAATCCTTGAGTTGTGCAGGCAATCAAACCGCATCCGCACATGGACGGGAGCGACACTCGCGACAGCCGTACGGGTGAACTCTGCGGAATCCATCGTGTAGATCACGGCGGGGATCACGTCGCCTCGTTGCCGGATGTCTGCAGACACTGGCTCGTCGAGCGTCTTAATCGCGGTGAAAACGTCTTCCATGACTTCATGAAAATCGCTCATTTGATTCCCTTCAAGTCTGCAACCCGAAGGCGTCGGTCTCCGATCTCCGCGGACCTGGCAACCGCTCGCGAGAACCGCTGGCTGATTGATTTGAGATTCCGCGTCACCGCGTTCGTCATGAACTGGTTTCCGCGGATCGACTTGCCGGAAGCGGTCCACCCGTGCTTCCAGAAGTTCGAAACGAAGTTGTAGTAGTTCGCTCCCCGTTTGACGCTCAGAAGCAAGGTCACGCCGCCTGCTGAATCCGCTCGGCCTCGGCCAAGGTACGCGGACTTCTTGCCGACGCCGGCTCGGTACGCTCGCACCTTGCGACGGACGGACTTGGTTTCTTCTCCCGCTCGGTTGTAGCTCTTGGCGGTGTAGAACTCCCCGACCCGCTTCAGCCTTCCGCTTCGTGCAGTGTTCGCGGCTCCCGCGGTCCGTTGCCTGGTTCCGCGGATACCGTTGCTCGAGAGACTCGCAGCCGTCGACCTGGTCGGATCGAGCACCCACGGGGCGATGGTCTTGATCTCGTTCTTGACGCCGTATCGGCCGCGGCCTTCGAGCCGGCGAAGCGTCTTCGCGTCAAACTTCAGCTTGAGCGGGATTTCGATTTCCTGCGGTCTCATTGTCCGAACCTTTCCGCAGTCACCTCGAGTACGCGCCGCCGGCCGTCAATGTCTCGAACGGTCCGGACATCCCATTCCGAGCCTTCCCATTCCGCTCTCCAGTCAACTTGGATCTTGCGGTTGAACGGCATCCGAAACTGGACCGTGTCCGATCCGGTTTGGACTTGGTCGTACTGCTCCGCCTTCCTCGAGGAAAGCACCAGAGCATCTACCCGCATCTTGAACGCTGCGGTGTAGGTGATGGTCTTCTGGCCGGCAGCGTCCAGCGCTTCCGCTGGTTGCTTGAACGTCACCAGGTGGGTGTACCGCCCGGCGCTCATACGCTCCCCCGCTGGTACATGGTGATAATGGCACGGACTGCGTACGGGATCGTCTTGAGAGAAAGGCCCGCTACCTGTACGTCCCGGTTCATGAATAGATGATTGGCTAGGCCGTAAACCGCGGCGCGTACTGTCGGATCGATGTCTGAGACGGTTACGGTGAACGTGCCGGTATAGCGATCACCCGCCCGGAAAACTCCGGATCTGGTCAGCGTTGCCTCATAGTTGCCGACCGTTCGGTTGAGATACCACTGGCTCGATACGTCTTCCGTCGTCGTACCGTCGCCGTCCAGTCGTGACACCGCGGACATTGCCAGCGTGCCTCCGCCGAGATAGATCATCTCGCTCGGGCAGTACCAGTCGAGCGTGAGCGAAGTCGTTCGCGTAAACGACCTAGTCGACGTCTCCCAGAACAGCACCGCCGCGTCCAGCGATCGCTGCAACGCTGGATCGTCGTCGTCGTACCCGATGCCCACATGATCGCGGAACTCCGCAAGCTGGAACGGGTGCGCACTTTGCGAGGTCACGATCAGCATCGGAACCCGATCGAATGGGGGTCAGGGGCCGAAGCCCCCGAACCCCAGAGAGGAAGGAAGATCAGGACGCCGCGTAGACAAGTCGAGCCGAGGCTTCCGCCAAGGTCCACTGGCCATCAGCTCGCATGAAGCTGCTGTATTCCACAAGACCTTCAGTCGCTCTGATGTACGGATTCTCAAGCGTCTGCATCGTGTTCCGGAGTGCCACTCGGTACGAACGGCGATCCAGGTACAGGGCGGCCACGGCGCTGGCTCCGGCCGAGGGCATCGCGTCGGAGAGGTAGATCGGAGATCCGAGCAGAGTTCCGACCGACAGCGGATCAGACTGAAGAGTTCCGGTGGACTGCGGGAAGAAGATCATCCGATCATCAGCGGAAACACTTTGCACGATCTTCGCATGGACTGCGGGACTCATAATCCAAGACTTATTGCCGGCTCGGTATCGACCGGGAACAGCGGCTTGCACTGCAAGCAGGTCCTCGAGAGTGATATCATCGACGGCAACATCTCCCGTGCCCATCACGACATCATTGATATCAGTCCCGAATGCATTGATGTGGGCCGCGGTGGCACAAAGTCCGCCAGGTCCGGTCCGCGTTGCATCCGCTGGATTCATGGTCGACAGGTAGGCCGCGTCCCAGCCTTCCGCGTAGCTTTCGATGTGCTGAAGAAGGGTTTCCGCCATCGCGTTGATGCGGTTGTCCTGAAGCATTTCAACCGAGACCGAAGAGACAAGCGGCATCTTGTACGCTCGGAATCGGATTCGCTGGAACGTAGCCTCGGCAGCGGTGAAATTCCCACCTTCTGCAACGATCGTTGCAGTCGGGATCCGGTTGACGACCGCGGCGATCTCGTTGTCATGGGCTTCCGTGACCACGGTACTGGCGCTCATCGCTCCGGAAATCTTCGGAAGGCGACGAATCAGCTCGTCTTTGAGATCGACCGGCACGAGCGCCGCATCGTCGACGGTGTTGTAGGTGCGACCTTCGACGGGCTTGCCAAGCTTATTAAGCAGGCGGGCGCCGGCGTCATCGAGCATCGCCTCGAAGGATCGGGCCTCGGTCTTCTTGCGCTTCTCCGGGTTCGGGGTTTCGCCGTTCTTAAACTCGAACGTCGGACGCGAAAGCGAGGCCCGAGCGGAATCGATCACCTCAGCCTGGCGGATTTCGGCGTCAAGCTGCTTGAATCGCTGGTCCGCGGTTTCGAGTTCGTTGACCTGTTCGGTCGTGAGTTCACCGTCAACGGACAGAATTCCGTCGATGAGCTTCCGCGCCTCGTTGGCTTCAGCTCGCTTGGAAACTAGATCAGCCATCAGAGGCCTCCTGGTAGGTCGCGGACGCGCCTTCGTAGGCTCCGACCGCAACAATGGAAAGTTCGACGAGGCGACCTGATGTCACCCGTCGCATGGAATATTCCTTCCCATGTGTCCATTCGTCTTCCTCGACAATCATTCCGACCGAGACGGATCCGTCCAGGTCTCCCCGCTCTAGTGCTTCGCGTAAGTCTTCGCGGTTCGCAGGAAGCGTCGCGGAGAACTCGAGACCGGCATGGGTTTCGTTGAAGCGCAAAGTTCCCGCGCCTACTCGAGCCAGCGGAATCCCGGATGGATCGTGCTGCAGGAGCAAAACCGTATCGTCAGAAAACTCGAGCGCACCAGGCGACATGACTTCGCGGAACGCCCGACCGCCACCCGGAATCGGATGGCTTGCTTCGTTGTACGGAACGGCAATCCCGGAGAGGTCACCCGAGGTCGTCTTCGTAGTCTGGCGAAGCGTCATCGCTCGCCGGCGTTCGATCTTCATCGGTTGTCCCCCCTTCCTTTGTCATGTTCGGCCCGACGTACATTTCGTCTCCGCCGTCGATTTCGGTCATCCCGAGTTCCTTGCGGACTTCGTTCGGAGTCATCACCCCGAGCTGCACCGCTTCTTTGTACGCGCTCATGGCTTCACCGAAGGAACCGCGCATCAGCTGCGTGGTATCAAAACAGACCTTTGTGTCGTCGCCAGGGAATAGCTTCCGCGTGATCTCTGCGGACCAGGATGCGGTGTACTGAGCGAGCGAGTCGGCATACATGCGGGCTTGCTCAGCGGTGTACGCGGCTCCGGATTCGCTGAACAGAACGTAGGGCGGAATGCCGAAGACTCGAGCGATGTCCTCAATGGCTTGCTTGCGACCCATGATCCATTCTTGATCGACCAGTGAAGCACCGACTTGAGAAACCGTCGCCCCATTCTGAGCGATGATCGGCCGCAGCATTCCTTCCGGTCCAGCGTGCGAAGCCTTGAAGGCCTCCTGCATCGCTCGTACGCCTTCGCTTCCGATTGATTCTTCCGTGGTCAGTGCCAGTTTGCCCATGCCTGGCATCCGGTACTGCTCGAGGCCGGAGGTCTCCAACGCGCTGGACAGAGCCATGGCCCGTGCAGCATCGGCAATCGGAGAGTCTCCCCAGAGCTGGCGGTTCACCGATGGCATCCGGAAGTGCAGGATGTCCGCCGGCGAGACGTCGCCGTACTCCGCAGTCTGGTAGCGGTAGGTTCCGTCAACGCCGCGGAGCAGTGTCACGTCAGCATGGTTCAACGGGATGAACTGATCGAGAGCGGTACCTGTTCTCGAGATCAACGCGAAGCTGTTTCCCCAGATCAGAGCCTGAGAGAACACCCATCGCTTGAACTCGTTCGCGGTGTGGAACTGGCTGGCGGATTCGGTGAGCCGGATAATTTCCGTGACTCTTCCGAGGTCTTCCCAGCTGTCACCGCTGTACCCGTACGCCTTGATCGGCATCCGGGCCAGATCGTTTGAAATCACATTGACGGCACGGCGAACCGCCGGAAGTCGCATCGCTCGCGTCGGGTTGTTCGCGAACTGTGATACCGCGTCCGCCTGGTTGTTCGGATAGGTCGGAAACCAGACCCCACCAGTCCCGGCGCCACCACCGCCCGTCACCTTCGGCCATCGGAATAATCTCCGGATATCGATCGCTGAGCCCCCCGGCTTAGAACGCGATGTCCTCCAGATCCGAGTAGGCACCTGGACGCTCGGCATTGTCGCGGAGCAGTACGCCCGCGAGCATTACCCCTGCCACGATCGGATCGACAATTCCGCGGCTCCCACCCTTAGTCACTCTACGGTCACCGTTTACGTTCGATTCGATCTTGACGCATGATAGAGCATAGAGCGTTATCGGACAAGCCATCATCCGGATTCTGCGGTTGCGGATCATTTCCTCGAAAAGGTGGGTACTCGGGCCCATGGCCACCACCGTCTGCGGGAACGGCTCCATCGGCAGCTCGGCGTGCCAGTCCTGGACGTCCAAGTTCATCCCGCCGAGGGCGTCGTAGCCGATCGGTTGCAGCTTGCACCGGCTTTTCAGGTCCAGGAGAAAGGATTGGATCCGGTCGTAGTGAACCGAATTGTCACAAACTTCCACGTGATCCAGCGTCTCCCACTGCTCGAGATGTCTCTGGTAGTCCCTGCGAATGTCGGACTTCTCTTTCCGGATAGCCCAGTGACGCCAGCGGACGAAGAAAGTCTCCCCCTGGTACCAGCCAAACGCGAGTGAGCTGAGGTCGAACGACTTCGAGAAATCAACGGCGCACCAGACTTTGGCGTCCGCCGGCGGCCATTCGGGGACCTCCCCGCAGTTCTCTTCCCAGAGATCACCCGAGATCCAATTCATATCCCGAGTGGAAAACCGGCACATACAGAACCGCTCCCAGTCGGACAGCTTGCCTTGTGACTGGTATTCCTTGAGAAGCCGCCGATATCCGTCGTACCCGATGACGTGGCCGAGGCTGGGCTGAGCCTTGATCCAAGTCGATTCGTCCAGCATGTCATCATCGTCGTCCAGGCCAAACAGAGCCGCAAACGTGTCGATCTCGTTCCAGTTCTTCCGCTTGAGAGCGTCGACGGCAACGCGCCGGCGAACGTAGTAGGGCGAATCCCTACCCCCGTTTTCGAGGCCGCCAGGCGTAGTGATTGAGACTAGGAAGGCGTCCCGCATCTTCGGAGTCGCCGAGAAAATCTTCTTCATCCAGTCCGACGTTTGTTCGCTGCTCTCATCGATGAGGTACTCCAGACACTTCAGACCGTCCAAGCTCGAATTCTTCGCCGCGTACGTCCGGATCCGGCCGCGGCTTTCCCTGCATCTCATCTCGCGTTCCGTGCATTCCCACAGAGCGTCATCCGCTTCGTCTGGGTTCTTATGG
>Ga0181369_1000481_pt1 | contig 11310 bp, 11 predicted proteins | sample LowvirmetaG_8_FD_130088 | JGI IMG/M metagenome (GOLD analysis project Ga0181369, IMG submission 130088) | Marine viral communities from the Subarctic Pacific Ocean - Lowphox_04 viral metaG | ecosystem: Environmental > Aquatic > Marine > Oceanic | place: Subarctic Pacific Ocean | collected... | reverse complement strand
TCTAATACCCCTGCTTTACCTGTACTTCCTACAGGACTTACAATCAATTCAGTAGCTACTAAACCTTGTTCTATTTGTGGTCTTGATAAAACTATGTCCCCCACTTTTGAACCCATGACCCCACTACCAAATCTAAAGGATGAACCTGCTGTTTTATTCCATAGTATAGAATACCTCTTTCCTGCTTGTACATTTGTAGTAGACGTGATTTCAACACCATCTTCGTAATAAGCTATAGCAGTAGCACCTGCAGACCTATTAATAACATCCGCTACGGCTAAAGATGTATACACTTCATCCACGTAAACAGACTGTATATAAATTCCTGTTCCGCTAATAGTTGAAGTATATACCATTGCCCTTGAGTTAATATCTGTAGTAAATCTTATTTGACCTTCTACACCTGTTGTATTAAAGGTACCGTTGACTAATAAATAACGTGTATAGTCAGTAGGCGCTGTATCTAAACTTGCTCCTTCCCAATTAGTATTTTTAGCAAAATTCTCTCTATACTTTTCAATCAACCCACTACTATTAACTCTAGTAGCAGCTATATCTGCTCCTCTTTCAAATGTAAATTCTATGGGAAGAAAATTCTTTTCCGAAAGACTAGACTTATATGCCAAAAGGTTACCGTCTTTTGCGGCCCAATTGTCTCCACCAAGTTGTAATGATGCTCTATTATTCATATACTGTATAATTTAATGCAGATGCTATTGCTGCAAATGATGAATATGTGGTTGCTCCTGTAAGGATTTCACAGTCGGTGTCGGAGAGAGCTTCTGGGAATACTGCAACAGCTTTTTGCAAGTGTCTATAACCTTCACCTTGAGATCTAAACTCATCAAAAACTTCAGTAGTACTACTTGTAACTTGTTCAGTTTTCTTTGCCCCGTCAATAAAGATAGAACCTACTCCATTTTCCCAGCGGACTATTAGTTTATGAACTCCAGTAGGTAAGTTTATAGTATCACTAGTAGTAATATTTCCAGTACCAATAACTGAAATTATAGGACTTGGAATATAATTGCCTTTCCAACCAAAGCTTGAAGCAGGACTATCAAACCTAAAAAAGTAATCAGATCCCTCTCTTCCTTGGGGTAAATCTATTTCACAATAGAAAGTACATTCATCAGTACTACCTATGTTTGACAAAGATGTATTAGAATAATAATCATCCCCCCTAGTAGCAGCAGTACCATTAGTAGGAATGTAGGAGGTAGAGTAAGAGCCTTCTTCCATTTGTGAGCCATAAACGTAAACGCCTTTTGTAACATCTCCAACAGTTGAATTTGTTGAACCATCGCTTGTAAGTAATTCAACAAAGTTTCCCCCCGCTAAAGTTGATTCACCCGTAACAATACAACGATACCAACCATTACCAAAATTTTCAATGTTTGCAGTTCCTAAAACCGCATTAGCTGTTCCGTTGGTCAAATCAAACCAAGCACGACCACCCCATTCGTTTGAATTTTGAGTGTCAATGAATAAATCCCTACCATTGGTTTTAGCGAAGATGCTAAAGGTATATGTACTTGAGCCATCAAACGATAAAGATGTCGTTAATTTATGTTGACCTGTTGTAGCCGCCTCTAAAAAAGATGTAGCGTTTGCTAGTCCTTCGGGGCTTGTTGTAGCGTTTGGCTCATCCGTTGAGTTATCATTTGAATAAACCCCAAAGTATTCACTATGTGGTATTAAATTCTCCCTACTCGGTTCCAACAACAATGATGGGCAAGTGTTAGGTGTAGCAGAAGCACTATTGTGATAGTCAAATCTTGGTTCATCCTCTAATATTCCTGCTCTAATTTGGGTAGCTCCTGTATTAATATAATTTGTAGGTACTAACCCAGCCTCTAATTGAAGATTTTGAATACTAACAGAACCGGTTGCATTTGATGAATTTGTGCCTATTTCAGTTGTAATAAGTTGGACTTGTGATATACCGCTTAGTTGAGCAGAATCAAGGGTAAGACTTATTCTTTTATAACCATTACCTGCATCCGAACTTGATGCCGCAATAAAAGCGGATGTATCACCAACTGCAAGGCGTATTTCTCCTGTAGCAAGATTAAAAGCTTGTTGGATTTTTTTAGAACTACCTCCTACTACTCTAAACCTAAGATCACAATCTCCTGATGATCTTGAAGCAAATAAACTTACAGTAAATGCCCCACTATTTAATGATGGGCTTAGAGTTTGGTAAATTCTATCTCCTCCATTAGGTGCTTCGTATAAAGTAGCACTATTAGTACCATCAAAACCAGGTTGGTTTGGTGTTACAGTGGTCTCACCTGAACGTGTATAATTACCAGTTGAAAAATCGTTTGAATCTAGAATTATATTAGTTCTACCTTTTTCAATTAACCCACTAGAGTTTACACGAGTAGCTGTAATATCAGATCCTCTTTCAAAATCAAAATCTGCTAATGGTGTGATTACTTCTTTAACTGATACATTGTCTATTGAACCAACAAAAGATGAATTAGCAGTAAAAGTTATTCTTGGGGTTGAATCTGTGCTTGTTGTTTCAATAGTATAAATTCCATCACTATTAATATTCGAAAACTCATTACCTCCTGTTCCTTCTATGGTAGCTATTAAATTTCCTGCGGAGTAATTTTTTACTTCAAAAGAAAATTTTACAAGTGTGTTTTGAATAGAAATACCAACAGAGGTTTTTAATTGAGAAGAGCTTGTTTGGGTACCATCACAATTTGCAGTACCTCCACTAATTGTCCAACCTGTTCCTTTAGTCCAATCACTATCAGTAGCAAAATCACCATTAACAATTAACTCACTACCTAATTCTTCAACGGGTTTAATATTATAAGCTTTACCTGTACTAGTTCCACTACCACTAACTATACTAGCGGAGGCAGCAGCGAAATCAGATATGAAAACTAAGGATGCAGATTCAAAAAAGCTCATATATTATGGATTATTTAATAAATATTCAACTTCAGTAGTCCCACATGCGGTATTTTCAACTGTTCCACCATCAGCCTCTACTCGTGCCACAAATGCATTTACTAATAATTGTGCTGGTGGGAGTACAGAAACAAATCCAGGACTTGTACCTCGTAATCTTAAAGTAGTAGCAGTAATAGTATTAGTAGGAACAAATGTTAAAACTCCTCCACCAGGGGATACTACTACACCTGCTTTAAAATCATCACTTACTATAGTTGCAATTCCACTATCACCTGAAAGAGTACCTTGTAGGTTTTTGGGAGAATTAGAATCGTAAGCTCCATTTGAATTTTTTACAGTCTCTAAAGTAAAATAAGAAGAACCAGATAATGGGTTTGAAATTGTATAAGTAGTAGAATCCCCAGCCCCAATTCCTGAGGGTTGGGATTCATTTGATTGAGTTACTGATACGTTAAAGTTGGCCATTATCTATCTTTTAACAATTCTTCTATATCTTTAATATAATCTAAAATTAAATCAGTAGGATAAAATACTTTATATGATGAAGAATTTTCCTGATAATGGGCGATTGTTTCATCTTTAGCTTTATCTAATAAAGGATAAAGACGGTTGATATGTTTTTCGATATCAGAAAAAGCCGCAATACGTTTTTCTTGGTATGCTGCTCTGCTTTCGTCTCTTTCCTTTAGATTTAATTTATACTTGTACATTATTTAAATAATTGTATAGTTTCAGTACCTTTAGCTTGTTTACGTAATTTTTCTTTATCTACTGGTTTATATCCTAGTTTATAGTAATAATTTGAGGCTGTACCTTTTGCTTTTTTATTCTTATTAAATGCAAATGGTGTAGCGTATTGGGCACCTGTACCAGGGGTAAAACTAGCTGTACCTCCTGTAGTCATCATTTCAGTCATGCCTTTAATACGCTCGTATTCCTCAGCTTTATTTTTACGTAAATAAGTTCTTAACGCATTTCTACGTTTACGAATATCCTCGTAATAGTCTTTAAAGAAAGGTTCATCTGTTACTTGAGCTACTTGTTTAGCAGTCTCTAGCATTTCAGTAATTTCTTTAAATAGTTTGAGATAGTCAGCATCATAATCTACGTCCCAAGTAATTTGACCAGTTTCCTGGTCAATATTGGTTATTGTAGTTACAATACCATCTGATTTTTCTTTATCTCCTATTTTACGCATGTTCTACTCTCAACTCTTCTACTAATTCAATATATTGGAGGATATTTACAATATTTTCAGAAGTAACGTTTGAGGTCTTATCTAATTCTTGGATCAAAGAAACTACTTCATTGATTTTAATTTGGACAGCCTTATCCTTTACTTCATTATTTAACTCATTTAATTGAGCCTTAATTTTTTCTACTTCAGTATTATAAAATTCCCTTAATACTGGAGTTGAATCAACTGAGTTAATGTATTGTCTTAATACCTCTTTTTGTGAATCGTGTAGATTAGTATACTTACCGTTGAATTTTTCCATTAAAATTTTATAGGTAAGCATTCGAGTATCTTTATCATATGATTGGAAATCTCTTAATACTTCGGCTTCTACTCTTTCTTCTTTAATATTAGAAGAAGATAAATGTTCTAATAGAGTAACCTTATTATTTACAATTTGGTTAGTGTCTACTAAAGCTTCAGTATTTTCGATTTCAGTAAGAGTATAGAACGCAGCATACGTTTTGTAGTGAGGTAATTTAGTTCTAAAGAAAGATTCTAAATTATAATGCTTTTTAATCTCGTTGATAAGATTATATTTTTCTCTTCGTAGAATACTGCGACTTAATTTTTTAGAATTTTGTAATAGAGTTTGTAAGATCATAGTAGCCTTACCCTCTGTTAAAGAAGTGTTTTTATTTAAAACTTCGTACAGTCTATATTCTTTAGACAGTTCAGATTTTACAAAATATTTTTGTATGATAGATAACGCAGGGGAATCACCTCCGTTCAAGGTATCAGCAGTTACTTGTCGTACAAGTAATTCAAAGAGAATACCAGTATTTTTATACTTTGAATGTTTAATATTCATTCCTCCTAGGATTTATTATAAATATATAAGGATCTATTACTCTTTAATCTTTGTCTCATCTAAGAGCGATTCTTTTCGCTTATCTTCATTGAATACTACTTCTTTTTCCATAGATTCCAATAAATTGCGATTTTTAGAGTAAGCAATTTTAGCACTTTCTTTTAAACCAGGTTGATCGTCTATTTTCATATCCTTTCTACCTAATCTATCTCGGCCAAATGCATTATCCTGTGTGTTAATATTTGATGCTTTTTCTTGTGGTCTTCCTAGAGGAGTTTTTTCATTATAACCATCAGGTACATTACCTGGATCTGATTCCATTCTACCTTTTCCGTATAAAGAAGCTAAATCATGTGGTGTACCATATGAGCGTCCTGTTGAAATGGGATCATTACCTTCTGTTTCAATTTGTTGTAAACGGAATCTACGTTTTTGGTCTTGTACAATAAGATCTCTATATTCTTCATATTCGTCCTCGCTAAAGTGGAATACATTTTCGTAAATCCAATCTGTAGGGAACATTTTATTTTCTAACATTGTAGATGCTAAATCTACTTTTTCTTTCATTAATGCAATCTTTTCTTGATCGTAAATGATAGAAGGAGTAGTTAAATCTAATTCAAAATTAGTCATTTGTTCATCTCTATACCCTTGAGAATATAGGTGTACTAGAGCAATTTTATATAATTCTGAGAGGATAATACGTTGGATGCGATCAATAGTTCTACCGAAACGGATATCTTCAGCAGCCAATGTAGCTTTACCTTGCAAGTTTTCATCGTATCCTAAGAATGCTTTAGGTACTTTAAGAGCAGCAAATAATTTATTTCTTAAATATTCTACATCTTGAATACCATCGTAATCTAAACCTTTAGTAGTATCAATTTTAGTTGCTTGATCGTTACCTCTTACTGGGATATAGAAATCCTCTAGTAAGTTCTGCATATTATATTTTAGGTTGTATTCACCTGTGTTTTCATCTATAAGCGGGGTACGCTTCATAGTTGAGATAGTCTTTTGCATAAAGTTTTCTACCTCATTTGGTGGAATAGAACCTACATTAATATAGAAAATACGTTTTTCTGGGGCGCGAGCAATTCTATGGATTAGCATAGCATCCTCCATCATCATATATTGTTTGAATAATTTACGGCCGGGCTCCAAATAAGAACGACCATAAGGAAGATAGTTCATATCAGATAATAATCTAAAATGAGCTATCTCATAATTATCAAATTCAATAACATTTTGATTTTGTTGGTTAGGGGTATGATAATAGCCTGAAGAGTTACCTCCAAAAAACCCATCGGGGTTGTAATTAAATACTACTCTGGTAGGATTTTCTGGGTCAAAGTTTTCTTGTCTTTGGATATGATAAGCTGCGTAAGGTATAACATTAAATACCCCAAATTTTTCTGAAATTTCTAATTTTAAGAAGAAATCACCATACTTACACATTTGGCGAGTCCAACTCCAAAGGTTAAATTCGATATTTAAAACATCATAAAATAAATTATATAGAATTTTTTGAACTTCTTCATCGGAGCTTTTTATTTGAAGAACTTCTCCCATATCATTCTTTAAAGTAGATTCATCAGCAATAATATCAAGAGCAGAAGCTACAATAGCATCTTGATCCATAATATCATAATCACTATAAAGTTGAGTTCTTAGGTACTGGTAGTTCATATTGAACTGAGCACCGTATAAAGAGGTAGAGCCTGGGTTTTGATAGACACCTTGTAGTCTACCCATTAGTGAATTTGTAGCAAATTCTCCTGAGGTTTGAATAGCGTCAGTGTCAATTGTTTTTACTTGGTTACCCCCTACATTACGGATAACTACATCTGTAGAGAATAATCTTTGTAATCTTGAAAATAAGCCCGTATCAGCCATAATATAATTTATTATTATAAATATTGATTAGAGTAGCCAGCTAATATCTTCTTTATTCCCTTTTATGTCTTGTAAATAGGGATTATCTACTTGATTTGCACCATAAGCTCCTACAAATCCAGTTCGATTAGAAGACATATTATTTAAAGCTGCTTTACTCGCATCTAAATGTTGTTGTCTAAACTTAAACGACGTATCACGCATGAACATACCAATTCCAAATGACATAACCAAGTCATCGTTATATCCTGTTTGTGCTTCTGCACGTCCATTTTTCCAAATAAATACTTTCATTTCCTCTATCAATCTACTTGATTGAATTATTACACTTTGATCTGAAATGTATTCTTGGAATTTACCTATAATCATAGGTCTAACTTTAGAGGTCATACTAAAACCAGGAACCATTTTACTAGTATCCATATACTTGTCAAAGTATGAATCTGATCTTGTAAAATCGCTTTTAGCAGAATAGTATAAATTAGTATATCCTCTATCTATTACAGTTTGAATTGTTGCCCATCCAATTGAAGCATTCTCTATTACAAGCATTGCCTCATTGTATTCAGTAGCAATACCTACTAGTAAATGACCAAATTCTTTAGTACCAATTTGGCCTTTGTATTCAGCCACTTGAGTATTGGTTTCAATATCCAAAATATGGAATGCAGAATAATCTTTCCCATCTCCACGAGCAACATCAGCAACCACAAGGTAGGTTCTTGAATAATCGGCTGGTTCCCAAATCCATAAATTCTGGTCAGCACCTCGTTTTTCAAGGGGGTCTTTAATATATGTTTTCTCATAAAATTCTATATATTCAGGATAAAATACAATATCTCCTGAGGTTGAGAAATCACAATCACATTCTTGTGCTGCCATTCTAGGATCACCTAGTAATTCATCTTGTCTATCTCTCCAAGCTTGATCTCGTTCAGGGTGAACAAACCAGGGTAATTTAATAGGTAAAAAATCATTTTCACTATTTTCTGCTCTAACCCAGGTTTGATGGAACCAATTACCTGTACCATAAGGAGTACTTAATGCAATACAACCACCACCTGTAGCAAGTGTTTGTTGAGCTGAAGCCCATATTTCACCAATATTATCAATAAAGGCAGCCTCATCAATTAATAGTAAAGAAACGGCTTCTGATCTACCTGCATCTGAAGATGCTGATGTTGCTTTAATTTGAGATCCGTTATTTAATCTAAGTGTTAATTTGTTATTTTCGTCTGCATCTATTTTAAGCCAAGAAGGTAAATTTTCATACATAAATTTAACCTTGGTGACCATATTTTTAGCTGTTTCTTGCTTAGTTGCAATACAGAGAATATTTTTATCTTTATGGAATAACATTAACCATAAAGAATAACCGGCACCCAAAGTAGAAATACCTAGCTGACGTGATTTTAAAACTATACTATAGGGGTTATCTTGAAATAGTTTTAATACCTTTTCTTGGAATGGATATAAATGAAAAGGAATTCGACCACGTTGTGGGTGTTGAATAAAACAGTATTTTTTCATAAAGTGTACTGGATCTTTAGCACACTTGATATATTCTTGTTGAATTATTTTTCTTAAATCTTGACCCATTTATCTTAACTTCCAATACATACGGACTGTATAAACAGGTTGAAAGTCTGGGTTTAAACCTATCCCAAAACCGTATGCGTCTCTTTTTTTATTAACATATAGTAATTCACCGTTAATATTTTGTACTGCTTGATTAGTTGCCCCTACCGAAACACCCCCAAAAAATTCTTTTTTGTAGATGTAAACAGTTTTATTAACTGTAGTTGTTGGGATGAATATGTTGGATTGAACATTTCTAGATATAATTAGATTCTTAGTTATTGTGTCTTTTACGACAATAGAACCTATAGTATCTAATTCGATTGTATCGGTATAAAAATACTTTGTATAATAATCTTTTAATATAGAACTAGTATCGATATTTGCAGGAATAGTATCATGTACTACTTCTGTTTTTACTCTCCACTTAGGAACATACTTTGTTTTTTCGACCTTAACAGTATCCCATTTAGTTACTATTTCTGTAATAGTTACGGGGTCTACAGGATCGGGAGAAGAACAACTCCTCTGGTAAAAGAGGAGTCCTAACAATACTACAACAAGTAATGATTGAATATTTTTAAATAAGGCCTTCAAGTTCTTTCTTAATTTTAGTTAACTCTTTTAAACGAGCCAACAATCTTTCTTTTTCTTCACCTTCAGATTTTTTCCATTTATTAACTACAGATTTCATTTCTTTAGTTGTATCTTGCAGTTTACGAGAGATTACAGAAATTGAATCTTTTTTAGCTATATCTTTAGAAGTAGGTTCAGCGGTATCATCATCTACATCTTCTGAAAGTTCTTTAGATAAAGCAACAGTTTTTTCAAGTTCTTTATTTAGTTCTTTTTGGGCGTCTACTTCCTCAGGAGTAGCTTCTGAGAGAACATCTACAATAGTTTCTTTAATGTATTCTGCTAATTCTGAACGTTTCATTATAATATTATTTTATTATAAATATGTTAAAAATTAATATAATTCACAATTTGATGGATTCGCTCTTCTGTACTACCTGATATTTCATGGTAATTTTTGATAAAGTGTTTATTATTAGAGATAATATGCTCAATTGTATAATCAATTGTTTTCCTATATTCAGCATCTGTTTCCCTAATACCATTATCTTCAATTTCTATACCACTAGGAGAAATATAAAAAATGTAATCGTATTCTCTAATGAATTCTTTGGCATATGTTTTAAATGCTTCTTTATCAAGATAATTCATAGATTTAGAAGCATGAGCAAACGCCATTACATCAATTACAGTTCTATCTGTAATGATGTTTTCGCACATAAGTTCACTTGTACGTTCAGCTAAAAATACTGTTTGTCCTTTTAATGTCGAATCAGTATTCAATGGAATACCTTGTGCCATTAGTTCCTTAGAACGTTCTGTTCTAAACGTATAATCTTTAAAATAATCTAGCTCTTTAAGAGCGTTGACGAGTGTGGTTTTACCCACACTCATCGTTCCGCATAATCCTATCTTCATATTAGTTTCTGTAATCTGAAAGGAGATGTTTCATTGATTGGTTTTTGTACCATGGAAGACCTTCACGTTGTTGACACATTTCATTGTGAGTTTCTTCATAGTATTTCATACCATAAAGATAATACTCAGTGTAAAATTCACTATCCGAGGAACGTGGTTTGATTGCAGGACCATCCCAATTGTGCAATTTCCAATGTTCATCTCCTTTAAATCGGATTAGATGGATAGTTGCACCTTTTGAATTGATTGTCTTGTACTCGTACAGTTTTTCTACTTTTGCCATAACTTATTTTAATTTATTAAATATACGAAACTATTATTAAAAATCCTAATAATTTTCAAAAAATTCAGGATATTCTTCTTCAACTACTTCTCCCAACATCCATTCAGCAACATATGTACCTTGTGCTCCTGATACTGTGATACCACGCGCTGATAGCGCATCTCCTACAAAGTGCACGTTTCCGTATTCTGCAAGAGATAAATTGTTGTAATCCACGAGTGGTTCAGGGGAAAGATACTTTACTTCAGGAATATAAATACCCCAATCATCTTTAAGTGTTGGGAATACTTTTTTCATATCCTCAATAAAGTCTAGGATATACCAAAAATATGGTTGCATTACTTTAGTAGTTTCATGTAGTGAATCTATCTTGTAAGCAGATACCCCATCACCTTCAGATGTTTTAGATGGTTCTCTTGTAGGACTATAATATAATCCTGTACCATCTTTTTGTAGTTTTTGAACTACATCACGCGACCATTCAAATGGTTCTTCAATACCATTAATTTCCATCAAGATACCAAAATTGGTCATATCGTTTCTGTAGGCTTCGTCTTTTTTAGCGTGTCCGTTGTACGAATGATCTCCATACGTTTGTTCAACGGCAACATAAGCTGCATTGTTGTTTGTACAGAATGAACGTAGCGAGACTCCTTTCTCTTCGAATTTGCGATATAATTTAAAATCATAACTAATATCAATTAGTTTTTGGAAGTGTTTTTGTGGTGCTTCAAATCGTACACCAATTTGTACTGGTTTTGGTTCAGTGGGGAATGTATATTGATCTGCTAATGATTTACCAAAGTCGATACCTGATTTACCAACGGCAAACATTAGGCGGTCATATTCGAATGTATGGTCTAAATCTGATTGCAACACATTTACAGTACCTGTACAATTTTCGAAATCGATTGCTGTTACCTTAGCTTCCCATTCGAATTTAACACCTTTATCAACTAAGAAATCATACCAATTTTTTCCAATCTCATGTAGATAATCTGTACCAACGTGCCATACAGGGAATAAACGCAAACCAAAATATGGTTTAATAAAATCAGGTTCTGCTTGAGGATCTGA
>Ga0181369_1000480_pt1 | contig 11337 bp, 16 predicted proteins | sample LowvirmetaG_8_FD_130088 | JGI IMG/M metagenome (GOLD analysis project Ga0181369, IMG submission 130088) | Marine viral communities from the Subarctic Pacific Ocean - Lowphox_04 viral metaG | ecosystem: Environmental > Aquatic > Marine > Oceanic | place: Subarctic Pacific Ocean | collected... | reverse complement strand
TTTAGAGGTTATGTCCATGCTTTAGATTTAAGTGTTATTCCTGCTCCTAAACTAATCGAATTAGCAAAAAGAACAGGTATAACCTACGCTGTAGGTCCCAAGTTTAAGAAGGTTAAAATGGATATGTTAGTTTTAGGTGATCAGGATAAGTTTTACAATACAGTTCTCAGATCATTACTTAAAAATCAATTTGAAGGCAGTTACAGGACGTTGCTTCCAAACGAGATGCGAAATATAGCATTAATAAACTATAAGTTTCCAGACAGCGTTCCTGTAATCGGTGGTACTGGTGCAGGTGAAGCAGGATCTGACACATAATTGTCTTTGGGTTTTAATAAAAATTGGTTACATTAGTACTACACAATAAACAGTTATAACATGGCTAACGATTTTACATTCCAGATTATCAAATCTAACAAGAAAGATCGAATCATTATGACTCATGGTGATGAGGTCCTAGAGTTTTCCGATGGAGAAAACGCTGTTAGATTTTGTTCGATTATGAATTCTAATACTGATAACGGTTGGACCTATTCAGTACTACCAATTAAAGGCACTAAATGCGATATTTGATAATACTATTTAGTTTATGTCTAGTTTCTTGTGAAAAGGAAGTTGAGTGTTGCTCATATACGTACTGGACTACATTTGATAATCCAAATCTATCAGTTAATGAAGAGTGCGCTTGCTGCTATGATCTGGCAGGACGTAAAATAGAGTGTCAGTGATGAGAAACACTGTTGAATTAGTTGGATATTATGGTTCAGATTTAACTCATGCGCAGTCAGCGTGGACTTCAACATCTCGTGACTTAACTGTAGATAAATTGTCAAGAGTTGATAAACTACTTAATATGTTAGCTTCTGAAGGTCATCATACGCCGTTTGAAAAGTCTTCATTACATTTTCTAGTTACTGTAGATCAAGCAACGCATATACATCTACTTAAGCACAGAATAGGTGTGTCGATAAACGGTGAATCTGCTCGATACAAAGAGCTAAAAGATGATCTATCATATATGCCATGGGATTGGCCCAATATATTGAATTCCGACAAGTGGTCCGGTTTGTTAGAAGAACACTCTAATAAAGCTAACGAACTTTATCATCAGTGCCTTGAAGAACTTACTCCAGTATTAGGTCGTAAGCGTGCAAAAGAATCTGCTCGATTTTTCAAAACGATGAACAGTCAATTAACCATGGATATTATGTTTAACTGGCGATCATTCTATCATTTTCAGAAATTACGCAATGACGAACATGCACAATTGGAAGTTCGAGAATTAGCACAGAGGATGCTTTTGCTTGTCGAAGCTATAGACGGTAAACCATTTGAAAAAACGATAAAGGCTTTTGGTCTATGAAAATAAGTTATGCAATACCCGTTTGCAAAGAACTAGAAGAAATCGAAAAGCTACTAGATCTATTACGGCAATACATTAGAAAACAAGATCAGATAGTAATTATGGTCGACGAAGAAAACGGCTGTGACGATGTAGAGAATTATGTTGAAGATTTTTCTTTAGTTCATGACGATCACATAGATATCAGAGTAGTATATCATAGACTAAATGGCGACTTTGCTACTCATAAAAATTTCTTGAATGATCAGTGTGACGGCGATTGGATATTTCAAATTGATGCAGATGAACTACCAGATCAAATACTACTACAGAATCTGCCGGTTCTATTAGAAACTAATAAAGACATTGACGCAATCTGGGTTCCCAGAATAAACATAGTCAATGGCATAACACCTGAACACGTTACAAAATGGGGATGGACGCAGAATGAAAATGGTTGGATTAATTGGCCTCATGATGCTCAGTTACGTTTGTATAAAAATAAACCTGACATTGTTTGGGAAAGGAAAGTACACGAGAGATTAACCGGTTATAACCTTGTCAGTAGATTGCCAGATCGCAAGGAGTTTGCATTATGGCATGTCAAAGAAATTGATAGACAGGAAAGACAAAATGAGTTTTACGGTAAGTTATGAGATCCAAAGATTTTAAGAGCGAATTTTACTATATTCTAGATATGTTCAAGTCTAGAACTAATTTCTCATATTCTAGATTTTCTGATGGGGAATTGTACCAACTCCAGAATAAAAATATAACACTTTCATCTGAACAGGTAATGGTGAGTGGAGTAATTGATACTAAGGGCCCTGGACATCCTGAGTACGACCATAAGTACTTTGATGTTACAATAGGCTCGCACCGGGAGTTTAGAGACTATTTAGTGGCCAGCTTTTTACATGATCAGGATGGCTATTACAAGGGTATATCTTGCCCGTGCTGTGTCGGTGATGTTGACTTTAATTGGCAGTTAAACTCATTAGGTGGTGATTCAGATAATATCACATGGTCTAACCTATTTTTGAACTCAAATTACCCCTTGTTTATGTCTGAGTTTTATCCAGAAATACAAAAACGCGGTGCATATGTTATATGTAATAAAGCCGCAGATCTTTCTAAACTAGACTGGGTTAAAGGCTCGTTTTACATAGGTAATGATATTTTTGATAATTTCAAGCAATATGTCTCTGACATAAAAGCATACATCATTAATAACAACTTACAGGACCAAGTCTTTCTATTTTCAGCATCTTCTTTATCTAATATACTTCAACACAGTTTATATAAGATCAAACCTGATAATACCTACATAGATATAGGTACAACACTTTCATATGAATTTAATATACCGTCAATTAGAGGTTATATTGAACAATACCGAAATGGTACTACAGGGAGTTTAAAGACATGCAGATGGAAATAGTAGAATGTACTTCAGAATATTGGGAATTTGTTAGATTATTGAGAACCGATCCTAAGACTGTGCCCGGCTTTGTAGAGGAGGTTGATATTACACCTGAAGACCAAATTAAATATATGAATAAGTACTCGGGTAATTATAGAATAGCTTTAATAGGTTCAGTACCAGCTGGATTCGTTGGTTCAATAAACGGCGATATTCGAGTATGTACGCATCCTGACTATCAGGGTAAGGGTCTCGGTAAATTTATGATAAATAAAGCTATAGACATCTGGCCTGATTCGTTTGCCAAAGTAAAAGTCGACAATAAAGCCAGTTTAAAGCTGTTTGAATCTTGTGGCTTTTCAAGAAAATTTGTTATATTGGAGAAAAATGATTGATCTTAAATCTACAGTTAGTGACAAAGGCCGCTGGGTCTCACAGATATTACATTTTAGGTGCGGCGAAAAAAGGACCTTTAGAAACGTGGATAGTCACTCAATCAAACAAGGCCAGTTTACTAAATTTGAAACTAAAGATGGTAGACTTGTCATGGTCAACGACAAGAATATAAACTGTATTGAAATAATACCTGAAAAATGAAACATAATCCGTATAAGATCGTAAAAATGTTTGAAGAGGAGATATCCGAGTATACAGGTGCTCCTTACGTTGCAACAGTTGATAGTTGTACAAACGCTCTGTTCCTAGTTTGTAAGTATCTAAACGTAAAAGAAGTAACGATTCCATCGCAAACATACCTTTCTGTTCCACAGTCAATAATACATGCAGGCGGTGAAGTTATATTTGATAAAAGACCTAAAACTAATCATTGGAAGGGTCAATATCAATTAAAACCGTATCCTATTTTTGATTCTGCTAAAAGGTTTACATCTAACATGTATAAACCCGGCTCGTTTATGTGTGTATCATTTCACATTAAGAAGCAGCTTCCAATCTGGAAAGGTGGTGCGATATTATGCGATGACGAAAAAGCTTACAATTGGTTTAAACGAGCTAGATACGAAGGTCGTAGCGAAAAGTATTATAAGGATGACGACATCGAATTCTGCGGATGGAATATGTATATGACTCCTCAGCAGGCTGCACACGGATTAGCTATGATGCAAAATTATCCCGAGCATAAGGAGGATCTTTCAGAGCTAAACGGATATAGAGACCTTACAGAGTTTACAGTTTTTAAGGGCAATAAGGTTATAGAATGAAAGTAGCACTATGCTTACATGGCCTGTTTGACTCTAACACTGATAAGTCTTCAAGAGGTCTAGATGGATATAATCACATAAGGTCTAAAATCATCGACCAATTCGATACGGACGTATATATACATAGCTGGGAACCTCACAAAGAGAATCAAATTAAAGATCTATATAAACCAGTTTCAAGTATCTTTGAAGAACAACGTGATTTTAGTAATATTGTAAATGCTAGAAATTTACACACCCTAGTAAATGCACCAAGACCTGCATTTAGTGTATTATCGCACCTGTACAGTGTATCACGTGCAATGTCATTACCGTATGATAATGATATAAACTATGATATAGTAATAAAGGCTAGATTTGATTTAGGTAGAATAAACAGGTCGACATCAGGCCCACATAACCCACATAACCCGTACCCAGTTCAATGTATAAACATGATAAGGGATATACAGCATGATAAGATATACATGGCCGATTGGCAACATTTCAAAATGGGTCCTGCTGATATGTGGTTTTATGGATCTATGCCCGTCATGAAAAAATTTACTACGTTATACGAATACTTATTAGATAATATGCACATAGGCAGTAAGTTTCATAATTGGGCTACTACAATTCAAAATAACCCTGGAGATCTGTCTAATTCAATAGCGTTTTACAAATACTGGATGATGTCCAACGGTTTATGGTTAAATAGGGAATTAATGAGTACGGAGTGGGAATGAAGCCGACATTAGTAATTTACACACATACGGATTATAAGGACGTTTGGGTTCCGATGTTTAAGCGATTAGAAGAATATTCCATGTTAGAATATTCTATTACTGTATTGCTTAACGATGACGATATAGATATACCACCTTACTGTAAGATTATCAAATATGATGACACATTACCGTATACAGAACGCTTAAAATCTGCAATGTCTCAAATAACTGATGATGTAATACTATTCATGCACGAAGACATGATTTTATACTCGGAACCCGATCACAATGAGTTGAGTCGCTTATCAGAGCATATAACGTCCGGAAGAGCTACTAGTATTAAACTAATATACGTTAAAGGATATGATGTAACATCATCATTCGATAATAAGCTTATATCTAATCAATTTTCAATGTTTTCAATACAACCTACATTGATATCAACTAGCTACTTAAGTACAATATTAAAGTACATACCGCCGGTTAACATTTGGCAATTCGAAGGCTTAATCCGGAGTACTGACACCGACTTTATGTACTTCTCAGGTTTAGAAAAACCTAGGGGTTCATACCATTACGATAGTTTGATTTACCCATATATAGCAACCGCTATTGTAAAAGGTAAATGGAATACTCGTGAATATCCTATAGAATTAAGCAATATGTTTACTCAATATCAAATTGATAAAAATATAAGGGGAGAAGCATGATAAGTACAATTATATTTGACCTTGATGGCGTATTAGTGTCTGCAAAAGAAATACACTATAATACTCTTAATGATGCCATATCTAAAATTGCAGGTTCAGAATACGCAATAACCGAAAGTGAACATCTATCAATATACGACGGTTTGAAAACTCGACAGAAATTAGATATGCTAACGTCTAATAAGGGTTTAGATCAAGAACTACATGACGAAATATGGAAAACGAAGCAGGACTTAACGTTGGAGGCTATTTCTGAAATTGAACCAGATAGCGAACTAATTGAAACATTCAAACAATTAAGATCAGACGGTTATAAGTTGGTATGTTGCTCTAATTCAATACGAAGATCTGTTATAGTTATGTTATTCAAGATAGGTGTAATAGAATATATGGATCTGATAATATCCAACGAAGACGTTCAAAATAGTAAACCACATCCTGAAATGTACTGGCGCGCAATGTCTACACTATCAGTATTACCTGAACAAGTTCTAATTGTAGAAGATTCGCCGACTGGTTTGCTAGCTGCTTCTAAAAGTACTAAAAACATATTGAGAGTAGACGCACCGACTGACGTCAGATATACTAATATAATTAATTCAATTTCAAAGTGTAAAATGGAGAACAAAAACATGACACCTAAATGGTCTAATGACAAAATGAATGTACTCATACCTATGGCAGGTGCTGGCAGTAGATTTGAAAAAGCAGGCTATACATTCCCGAAACCGTTGATTGACGTTTCAGGTAAGCCTATGATACAAGTCGTTGTTGAAAATCTAAATATAGAGGCTAATTATATCTATGTTGTTCAAAAGGCTCATCGTGAAAAGTATAACTTAGATACTTTACTTAACCTAATAACACCCGATTGTAAAATAGTCGAAGTTGATGGTTTAACTGAAGGGGCTGCATGCACCGCGTTACTAGCTAAATCGCACATCGATAATGATAACCCGTTATTCTTTGCCAATTCAGACCAGTTTGTTGAATGGGATTCAAACGAATTTATGTATAAAATTACAGAAAGTGATTCTGACGGCGGTATAGTTACTTTTAAAGCAACGCATCCTAAATGGTCATTCGCAAAGGTCAATTCACAAGGTCTAGTCACAGAAGTTGCAGAAAAGAACCCTATTTCAGACTTAGCTACAGTAGGTTATTATTACTGGAAAAAGGGATCGGACTTTGTGAAGTATGCTGAACAGATGATAGATAACGATACTCGTGTTAATGGTGAATTTTACGTATGCCCAGTTTTTAATGAAGCCGTTCAAGACTCAAAGCGAATTAAAACCTTTAATGCCGATAGAATGTGGGGTTTGGGTACTCCAGAAGATCTAAACTATTATCTTAAGAATTACTCTGCGCCATGAAATTAATATCGCATAGAGGAAATATATCCGGGCCAAATCCGACCTTAGAAAATTCACCAGACTATATAGATAAAGCTATAGACCAGTCATATGACGTTGAAGTTGACTTATGGTTTTATGACAATGTAATAGGGTTGGGTCATGATTTACCATTGTACGCGGTTAATCAAAAGTGGTTAGATGACCGCGTAGATTATTTATGGCTTCATTGTAAAAATGTCGAATTTATTGATTATATTAGTAAAGCTAAATTAAACTTCAACTACTTCTGGCACCAAACCGACAAAGTAACTTTGACATCACATAATCATATCTGGGCCTATCCAGGTGAACAGCCTATATCAAACAGCATAGCTGTAATGCCTGAAATGTATAAAGATGACTTGTCAATATGTGGCGGAATATGTTCTGATTATATAGAGAGATATAGATGATTGCATTATGCTTCGGTACTAGACCTGAATGGCTTAAAATAAAGCCACTTATAAGACTATTAGAAAGAGACCAGTACAAACTACTATTTACTGGCCAGCATCCTGATCTTTTGAAGGACGTGGAAGTAGATTATAGAATAGATGTTTCTAAAGGTGAAAACCGGCTTGATGCTGTAATATCTAATTGCATTAGTCAATTTCCCAATGGTGATTTTGATAGTGTGCTTGTTCAAGGGGATACTGCTTCTGCGTTTGCATGTGCAGTTGCTGCATATAATCGCAAGCTTACGATTTATTATCTTGAGGCTGGATTAAGAAGTTATAACTTAGAACATCCATATCCTGAAGAGGCCTATAGGCAAATGATTGCTCGGATCGCAGATGTTAACCTTTGCCCTACTGAATTGTCAAAGCAAAACTTAATAGATGAAAAGGTGTGCGGCGAAATACATGTAGTAGGTAATACTGTTCTAGATAACCTGCTACACTATAAACATAAGTGTACATATACCGATAAAGTATTAGTTACTCTTCATAGACGTGAAAACCATCACATACTTAAAGAATGGTTCCAGACAATTGAGCAACTAGCAATAGATAATCCTGAATTAGAATTTATCATACCATTACATCCAAATCCAAATGTACAGAAGCACCGTAATATTCTTGAACATGTAAAAGTTATCGAACCGTTGAGCCATTCAGACCTTCTAGATTTACTGGTTCAATGTAAGTTTGTAATTAGTGATAGTGGTGGTTTACAAGAAGAGGGTAGTTTCTTAAATAAGAAGGTTATTGTATGTAGAGAAGTTACTGAAAGACCGGAAGCTATAGAAACTGGTCATCTCCACATCTGTAAATCACCAACTAGACTCATGGATATATTTTCAAGAGTCAACAAAAATTATTATATTGATAGTAAATGTCCATATGGCGATGGGCGTTCAAGTGTAAGGATATTTGAATTACTATGGTAACGACTATATTAAATTGCTATAAAAGACCTCAATATTTGAAGTCACAGATAGATGCTATTAGGTCTCAATCTGTAGCATCAGATGATATACTAATATGGTATAACAAGCCTGAAGATGCTCAACAATATGATTTATCTAGTTTAGGTTGCAAGACTATAACGTGTAATCATAACTTTAAGTTCCATGGTAGATTTGCACTTGGACTTCTAGCACAAACGGAATACGTAGCCTTCTTCGACGACGATACTATTCCAGGTGAGAACTGGTATAAGAATTGCCTGGACTCTATGGAAAAGAAGCCTGGTATATACGGAACAACTGGCGTAGTGTTACATTCTAATGCGTATGACCCAAATCATAAAGTCGGTTGGAATGGTATTAGATCTAACGATATAGAACGAGTAGATCTTGTTGGTCATGCATGGTTTATGAAACGATCAGACCTATTACACCTATGGCGAGAATACCCTTATAGCTGGGAAAATGGAGAAGATATGCAACTCTCGTTTCTAGCGCAAAAGTATGGTAATGTAAACACCTATGTTCCACCACATCCAGTCGATAATACTAGTATTTGGGGATCCATAAAGGGCGAAGAATATGGTAATGATATATCGGCTTCTTGGCGTAAGAATACCCATTCACCTTTGAGAAATGAAATAGCATCAACTTTAATAGAAAATGGATGGAGAACAGTACAGTCATGAAAAACCTAGTTGTATATACAGCCCTGTTTACCGATGAGCTCAAAGATCAATCCAATGATTATGGCGGCTTAGTAGAATACACCCATGACAAAAATGGTGTTGACTATGTTGCATTTACCAACCTGGATATCAAAAGCGACTTCTGGGAGATACGGAAAGTTGAACCTGAATTTGAAGCCAGACTACAATGTCGTTGGTATAAGATGCACCCACATCTATTGTTCCCAGAGCACAAAACTAGCTTATGGATGGACAATCAATGTTATGCGCTCTATAAGCCAGAAGCGCTCTGTGACCTCTACTTGACTGATGCAGATCTGGCAATTCATAAACATACAGACATGACTTGTCTATACAAAGAAGCCCAGATTTGCAAGATGCACAATTTAGATGCACCTGAAACAATTGATGCACAGGTCGCTAAATACAAAGATCAGGGACATCCTTGGGACTATGGTCTATACGAAACAGGTATCGTTATGCGTCGTAATAAACCTGAAGTTACTCGGTTTAACGAACATTGGTGGAGTGAAATTAGAAATCATTCTATCAGAGACCAGATCTCAGCACCGTATGTTGTACGAACTCATCCTGATGTCAGATTCTATAAGATACCCTATTCGTTTACTGCTCATCAAGGGTTTCTAGACAGGCCTAAATCGCCACATTTTAAGACCCTACCCAGAAAGAAAATACCAACTTTAATCAACAATAAAGTATACGATAGACCATGACATATTTCATACTCTTTCCAGATGACACACCTGAAGCCTGTAAGTTAGATACTAATATCTTGGGCGAAGATACAGGCTTTGGCACGTTCTGGACCGGAACTGGCTTTAAAGCATTTAAGAAGATTATTGATGAACAGCACGACATCATCAATCATATTACAATACTGGACGACCAAGGTCGTAGATACGAAGTTGACCAGTTCTTGAATTGCTTAAAGGGACTCAGAATAAGGCAATGACAAAATATATTTATTTACATGTCTGCAACAACAAAACAACAAAAATTGGGTATGTACGTAGCTAAAGTTGGATATTACGATATAAGGCAAAAGCCACCATTGAGACAAGGCAAACCTGTACCAGGACAAACCTGGGAGGTTTTACTTTACAAAGGCAAAAAGAAAGTTGCAGGACCATTTAAGTCCCATGATGCGGCCAAAATACACGCCGAAGAACTGATGTCTCATGCATAATAAACTTTGAGTTGATATTTATTATTAGTATATTGGAGATGTAATCAATGCCCTATAAAATTCGAAAAAGATCATGTACCCAGTCAGATGGTGATAAGGGATCTTATGTACTATCATATACATCGGACAAAGGCAAAAAATACAATAACTGTCATACATCTAAGAAAAAAGCACAAGGACAAATAGCAGCAATTGAAGCGGAGTCAGTAATGAACGAAGAAAAAATTAAATTTGGTAAGTACGAAGTAGAATGGTCAGGTGATCAAGTAGCTATTCGTAAAGGCGGTGAAACAATCAAAGTAGCTGATGTAGGTTCTACATTTACTTCTGCAGATTTTAAGAAAATGGTCAAGAAAATAGCACAAATGGCTAAATTGGAAAATGAACTTCCGTTTAGCATGCTAGCTGACGGAGTTGACAATATCGATGACGAAGAAGCTGCAATGGACTTCGATGATCTTGAAGACAAAGACATTGACAATGACGGCGATGTTGATGACAGTGACGAATATCTACATCACAAACTTGGTGTAGTAGCTAAGAAAGTTGAAAGCGTAACAGAAGGCGGTCGTGTTGTAAACAAAAAGACTGGTAAAGATGTTACTAAACACTTCAATGACTATATGGCTGGTAAAATTGGTAAAGAAGAGTTTGAAAAACTTGCAGGTCTAACAGGAACAAAGATCGCAGCGAAAGAGAATAAAGGACATGAAGGATTCAGGTTTGTTATTCATAAGGGCCCAGCAGTACTTGGATTCAGTAACATTAAAACTCAAGCCAGAACCATGGCATCTAAATACAAAGCTGAATATAGCCCGGTTGCAGACTATAAAAAGAAGTATCAAAAGTTTACTAGAGAATCGGTCAACGAAGCTTTTTCAACGTGGAAAGTTTCATTTGTTCCAGGTCAAAGTATAAGCGGTATCAAAACTGACAAGACAATCTATACCGTTCAAGCTCGTGAAACCGGTGAAGCTATCAGAAAAGCGTGGTACAAGCTAGCAGGTAAGAAAGATGATGGCTATATGGTAGCTAAGCGAAAAATGCTTAAGAAAGAAGCCGTTAATGAAGCCATGTCTGACATAGCGCCAGGCAGCAGGGTAAAAGTTACCGGCAAGTCGATCGGCAATGTGGGCAAGACCCTCAAAGGCAAGGTCACTAGAAAGAACAGCAATGGTACTTACGAAGTGAGCCTGGACAACGGAGACATGGCGGACTATAAGTCAAATGAGCT
>Ga0181369_1000478_pt1 | contig 11347 bp, 18 predicted proteins | sample LowvirmetaG_8_FD_130088 | JGI IMG/M metagenome (GOLD analysis project Ga0181369, IMG submission 130088) | Marine viral communities from the Subarctic Pacific Ocean - Lowphox_04 viral metaG | ecosystem: Environmental > Aquatic > Marine > Oceanic | place: Subarctic Pacific Ocean | collected... | reverse complement strand
CCGATAAGTGTATTCACCATCTTCAGTTAATAAACCTTCTTCCGCATTAACCACATCAAATTCCAAAAACTCTTTTGGTAATGTGTCAATCCAATCTCTTACTTCTTTTAATTTAATCATCTTTGTTTTGGTTTAATGCTTTTTTCAATGCTTCAAATAGACCAATATCCATGTCGGCGGTGGGCAACTTGCAATTGGCAAACATCTTTTGATAATCAACCTCGTTCTGTTTGTCCTTTTGAACTTCTTCCCATTTTTGTTTTAGTCTTTCTTGCATCGCTTTCACGTTCTCGTCTGCCTTTCGGACAAACTCTTCCGCTTCGTCTCCTTCAAGGGTTGGGATAGCCTTATTGCTTATCGTTGTCGTCGGGTTATACATAGTATAGCGTGCCGTTAGTTCTTCGTCGGCTTCGATTGCTCTGATGGTCCTGAGTCGGATTTGGGTGATCGGTTCGGACAAGTCCGTTCTTACTTCACAATTCGGATCCACACTATGGTTAAAGAATCCTCCTAATGGAGTTCTGATAATCTTTATTGGCTGATCCGGGGATTCGATTATATAGTGTGTCGTGCCGAGTTCGGTACCGGCTGCTATTGGCCGTGTTGCGAACAGTCCGAGTTCCGGTCGGTTGGTTTGTTCGGCTAACTGACTGGGTCGAATGGTGAGGTTGTCGGGTAAAGGTCTGTAGTGTTCCATTGTTTTTGATCTAACTTGATATTTGTATTAGGCTGCTTTGGCCCAGTGTTTGTTGAATGAGTTGGCTAACTGTTGCATGTTATTGACATCAATGAACTGACTGGTTGGACCGTACATTGCTTTGAAACTGGACATCATGCTTGAACCATAGATAGAGTCTTCATTACCGATAAAGAAGCTTATTACTTGATGACCGGCTTTTTGAAGTTCAGCAACTCTCTTTTTAGTATGTCTGATAGCGGTATGACCACAGCAGTACTGAGTACCAGGCATTCCGTCTGAGAAGTTAATGAAGGTTGTATTGGGCTTCAAGTATTTCATAAGACTTGGAAAGCAAAAACCTTCTGGTGTATTACTGTTACATCGAATAGATGGCCAGATCGCTCGGATATGATTGATGTTGTCAATTTGACTATCATAGATAATTGCAACCAATGGATTACTGTGGCCTTTAGTATTCCACTTTTCAGATCGTATAGAGACTGTAAGATGCATATTAGTAGTCATCTTTAAGGCTTGAGCTAAGGCTGCAGTAGCACTGATGGTGTTAGTAATATTATCACCATTCATAGAGCCTGATGCATCGATTGAGATGTGGATGTTTTCGTCTTTGTGCTGACTGATAATAGTATTGGCAAACACAGTAGGATCGTCAAAGCCAAGTCTAGCAAGAGCACGACCATCAACCTTACCTTTGCGTTGTCTTACCTGATGTTCAATAGTTTCACGGTTTCTGATCTGAAGTTTATTACCGAGTGCTTTACCAAGTCTAAGGCCTTTTTCAACTGCTTCAGTCATCTCTGTTTGTTGTCGGCCAATATAACTGGCTTTATTGTAGATTGGTCTAAAGCAGTCAAGGGTATTAGTAGCAATAAGAGCTTTAGTGACTTTTTCAACGACGATAGTCTTGACTTTTGATAGATGACCGGTTTCAGTTTGATATTCACTGATTGGAGTATTGGCTAGAGTATCAACGTCTTGGGCCTTTTTAGAGCTCATAGTAGTCTTTTTGACTTTACCGTTAAGGAAGTCTTTTTGAGCTTGGATGGCCTTTTCAAGTTTGGCATCATCTTTGGCTTGCTTTTGATCGTCTGAAGACTGATCGGAGTTATCAGCATCGTTGTTAGAAGCTGATTGCTCACTATTACCGTCATCGTCTTTAGAATCGTCTTGCTGAGACTGTTCATTAGATGGAACAGGTAGTGAATCGTCAATCAGTGCAAATATATCAAGTGCAAGCATCTTAACATCGTTAGTAGTCTTAAGTCTACTGATGTTATTAAGATCAATCATCTTGTAGACTGTTCTGAGCTGAGGTAGTGCATCGATATTACGATTGACATTAGTCATGTTGATCAAGTGGAACAGATAGTCTTCCCAAGTCTCTTCAACTTTAGAGTTGTTTTTAAGAGCTTTGTCAATACTTTTAGATCTGAAGTACTTGGCGTACATTGAATGATAGTAGCCTTTGTAGCCAGGTGCGTTTTTGAAGATGTAATAGTCAATTCTACGATCTTCAATGATGTTGATCAGGTCTTTGACAATTCTGTGACAGTAACTGGCTGCGGACGGTATACTACCATCAAACCATTTATCAGCAGTGGCATGTACAATTGGCGATTGTTGGAAATTAAAATCGTAAGGATCAATAGTACTAAGCACGTTGAAGTCAGTAAGTAGAATATGACTGGCTTCGTGAAGCGCTAGACCGACAACGTGATCGAAATTCTTTTCGTTAAGATTACCGCCAAGAACAACAGTATCACCGTCAGTGTAACTGCTGTCTTTAGTGTTGAATTTGACTGGTATATTAGTACCAGTTGTGATTGATACGAAGTTGGCAATAGCTCTTTGAAGAGCAGCTTTTTCCATGTTGTCGTCTGCAACTGTTGGCTTGCTGTCGTCTTCAAGACTATTGTATTTGTTATCGTACCAGAATGAAGAGTTGCTCATAGTGTATCTTTTTAATTACAATACTAATCTAACCATTATTATTCAGAACCCAAAGTGTTTTGCTGAAAACCCTCGAAAAAGCCCGAAGGCTTTAACAAGGATAACCAACCAACAAATATTATATTCGTCCGAGGTTTACAATACGGGAAATGTTTAAGGAGTCTTGCTCAAGTGTAGCATCATCTAGTGAGAATAGATTTTCTGAAGAACCATCGTCACAGAATTTTTGAATGACTTGCTTAACGAATGTTCTTTCTGAATCAACGCCGCCAGCATCATCGAACTGTGGATAAACTGCAACTTCAGCGGCTTCAAGCATTGTGAAGTCATCGTAAACAAGACTGGCCCATTCAAGAGTTGTTCTTGTACTGATTGCAGTAGAGATCTTTGGGTTATTAGTGTGCAATTCACCTCTGGTGATGTCTGCTATTTCAGCAATATTATTGATAACATCGACGTTGAGATGAGGATAGAAGTGCTGAATAAGGTCAGCTTCGTCGTTTTTCTTGAGCATTGACATCTCAATGGTGACAAATCTATCAAGAAGTGCACGGTCCATGACTCTTGTACTGGTATACTCATTACCGATATTAGCTGTAGCAATGAAGCAAACGCCGTCTGCAACCTTGATAGTTCTAGTATCATCGGCTTCGTCAATTCTTAGGTATCTTTGACCTGGATCAAGAACTGTCATGAGAATATTCCAGGCTTCTGGATTAGCTCTTGAAAGCTCATCAAGCAAGATGACTGAGTTTTCTTTTTGAATTGCTCTGACAAACTCAGACTCAGCAAATACAGTACCTGAATCTTTATCGTAGTGCATATTACCGATGAGCGTTGAACGCGGATCTTGTGTAGCACCAAGGTTGAAGTAACTGAGCTCTCTATTGAGTGCTGAGCTGACTTGCTGAGCGGCGAATGTCTTACCACAGCCAGCAGGACCAGTCATCATAATGTTTTTACCTCTAAGAACCGATCTGCAAAGATATTTCCAATTGGTTGGAGTCATCTTCAGAACTTCAGGCTGACTGCCAGTAGCTTCAGAAAGGGTATTAATGAAGGCCATTTGAGCTGGATCAGAAACAGTTTCAGGTTCTGGAGCCGGTTTAACTTCAGACATAGTAACTGGATCAGAAGTAGTACCGATGACCTCTTTGTAATTGCCATCGTACTTAAGGTTTTTACCAGCACGAGTCGCTCGCTTGATTATTTTGATCTGATTAGCATCAGCACTTTTTGCGATGATGTCTAGAGCGATTGAACTGGTTGGTGAAATAATTGAAATCTTTTTCATTTGTTAATTGTTAGTGGTTATTAATGATTACAATACTAAACTAAGCAAAAGGATTCAGAACCCAAAGTTTTTTACAGAAAACTTCCGGTTTCATTGTAGGCTTTTCTCCTCAATGCTGCTTTAGCAAGAATGGCTCCATTTTCAGTATAGGTATCGTAATGTGGATAATTAGCCATCTGCGTGTTCCAAGTTACCTTACAGATACAGTCACCGCCTGGATAAGGCGCTTGGATATTCACATGGCTATTGGGATAGGCCATTCTGATCTCTTCAGCGAACTTACATGCATCTAGCATGCTGATATTCAGAAGTGATATCTTTTGACTCATATTCCTAATGGCTTTCATATGAGGCTCGTACCAATTCGCACCATGCTGAGCTTTCATATGACTTTCAACAATGTGCCTTAGTTTATCGTCATTATGGCAAATGCTGATGATTAATTCTTCGTGAACTCTGCTTAAAAAATCGTCGTTTTTCATGTGTTTAGTATCAGTGATTAATGATTACAATACTAAACTAAGCAAAAGGATTCAGAACCCAAAGTGTTTTGCAAAGTTTTTTTTCAGATTAGTATTCCCAAGCATCGCCACAATCGTTATCGGACTGTTCTGATGCTTCAACCCAAAGTTTACACTCTGGTTCAGCCTTCTGTATAGTCTTCATAAAGAAGTACGGTGCTTTAATGTTAATGTATCTATATAAAATGACGTCACCGTTTTTTTGAGTGACTTGTTTACATACTACGTCCCCACCCGGTGCTAGGCTTTTAGGGTTTTTACGTCTTTTAGGGCTTACAGTGATTACTTTTACTGGCATAACTCTCCTGTTTTTAGGTCTGTTTTAACGTAAAGTACTTGTGCTACATTATGAAACACAAATACCAGATTTTTGCTCGTTATATGCAATGACTGCCTCAAGCTTTTCTTCTAAAAGTGCTTCAAGCATTTTACCATTATCAACAATTTCAGAATCTTCATCGATGTAAAAAATGTCCGAAGACATTACATCAAGGTAGTTTCTTTGAAACTGGAATGAATAATCGTAATCTTTATACTTTGCGTTGATCATCACTCTACCGCCGTCTTCATCTTCAGACCATACGTTGTCAACACCGAGTGTAGATTCGATAGTTGTTAGAAACATTTCAAGAATGGCTTTCTTTACTGCGGCTTTTGTTGGTTTTTTTGTCATGGTTATTAGTATTAGTTAAATGTTCAATACTAATCTAACCATTATTTCTCAGAAGCCAAAGTGTTTTCTGATAATTGTTGCTCAACTTTTTTCCAATATTTCAAAGTTCTGGACTTCTTATAACCCATAGGTCCTCCATTCCAAGCCCTGGCTATCATTTCCCAGTCTGCGTCTTCGTAATGGAATTCTCTCCATATCATAAACATTTCAATGGACTTTTCTCTACTGAATCGATCTTTGAGTTTGTATCGGACTTTAGCTCCTTTTAATTTCAATATTCGATTGACTTCACGGACCATGATTGGTCTGATCTGTAAACATCCTACAGAAGGTACTTTGAGGTGTTTATCGCCAATTGCCGAATCATTACCGTTAGATTCGACAGTTATTAATGCATGGACCAATGGGTCAACTTTAATAGGTTTCGGCGTTATTGGTGTGTAGTTTATATTAAGTTGATCTCTTTCTACCGGCTTGTTTACACCAGTCGCTACAATAGTACAGAATACTAGTAATAAAATATATCTCATATTAAAGAATTAAGATGCCTGACGGGCTGTTTAACTTACTTGATCTTTACTTTTACGCCTTCAGCCTCTTTAGATGGCTTAATCGTAATTTTAAGTAGACCGTTTGACATTTCAGCGTCAACGGTTTCTAAATCGTACTTAGGTGATATCTTCCACGCAAAATCAAATGATCTTTTTGTGATTGACCTCCAAAAATACTTAGCCTCAGTGTCAGATTCTTCAGGCTTCGTATATTTGACTTTAAGAGTAGTGGCTTCGGTTGTGATGTCAACATACTCTTTTTTACCGTCGATGATAGCGATATCAATGTGCAAATTTTCATCTACAGCGTATACGTCAACTGGATATCCAGGTTTAGTGTCCATGATTGACCTGAAAATAGAATCTCGGTCAAAAATGTTTCGATACATGATGTCTGTTGGAAATAGACTTTCTTTAAATAGTGTTCCCATATTAATCTCCTTAGATAATTGTTTGAATGCCCGTCAGGTACATCTCATTCTATAAATATTACAATTGGCGCAATCTTTCATACATATCAGGTGATAAATCATCGCCCCAATTGCCGTCGTCTTTTATTTTCTTTGCTCTGGATCTTCTGTATTGTCGTTTGACTGCTTGATAGTCTATCTTCTCGTCATATACAAATGAGCAATTAAAACACAATAACTGTAAGTTTTCTAGGCTGTGGTCTTTCTTGTCACCATTGACCCAGTGTAATATCAGAGGCACCTGATTGTCGGATAATCTTGGAGTACAATAGTTGCATACTTCACATTCATTTTCCTTGATGCCTTCTGATACTAATCGCATTCGTAAATGCTTTGTGTTGTAGTCTGGATGTTGACCTGCAAAGATTTCTGATAAAGGTTTTTGTTTAGCTTCACGCTGTAAGATGCTACTTCTTGACTGCTTGTGCTTTTCATAAAGTGAAACACCTTCTTCGTCTACATATTTCTTAGCCCAGCGTTTATACCTTTTCCAAGTCACGCCCATATATCGTGCAGCTTCTTTATTACTCTTTGTATTGTTCTGTGCAGTAATAATGTCTAGCTCGAGTATGGGTTTGATTAATTTTGCTCTACTGAAGTTGAGCTCTTTTTGAAGTCTAAAGAAATAGGTTTTAGACACCTGTTGAATCTTCTTTATATCTACATCTAACCCATCGGAATCTTTAAGAAATACCGTAAACAGGTCATTTCGAGCCTCATCAATGTCACGGCCCTTGACAGGGTACTTGATAGTTGAACCATCATTGTGATTGTAAACTTCAAAGTACCACCATCGACCTTTCTTAGCCATTGTTGATCACTTCGATAATCCTAGAAGACTTTACAGATACAACTTCAAAATCAATAGCTGAATCAGCTAGAATTTCATGAACCGACTTTTCAGCATCAGTGACGCTTACGGCTTCAACCAGATATTCATGTTTGAATACTTTTTCTTTAACACCTTTATTTGTGTCAATTTGTTCAGTGAACTTTACTTGTGTTACGTAATAACCCATTGTTAATCTTCCTTTTCAGATTCGTAAATATTTTCTTCAACTAGTGGCTGATCTTCAATAAAATCGTTGACCTGGATGTTAGCTTTGTCAGCCGCAAAACCCTTGTTATTTCGGTCTTCGATTCGTTGCCAATATTCGACGGTCTTTACATTATGCCAAGCTTCGTGAATCGTACTGGCCGTTTGTAAGTCTGGGTAACGATCGTCGATTGGATTTACGCCAGTATCCAATACTGAAAAAGAACCATCAGCATTATGATTTGTTTTAGCATCTGGGTAAATCTTAAGTACCTCTCTTTTAAGGTGTCGGAACCTATCTCTAGGTGTTTCAAAGTGTATATTCATATTTCTAATATAACTATTTATTTCGAATTAAAAAAGTCTTGGATCAGTTTTTCCTTGGTTTTATCACAGTCTGAAGACTGGAATATCTGCAGTATTGCATGAGCAGACTCATCTCCAACAAACAAGGCGTCAGGCTTAAGGACATAAGACTTTAGTGACTTATATCCACGTTGTTCATATTCAAGTCGTAGTTGATCGTAACGGAGTGTTCGCTTTGTGAAAGACATGTGTAGATAAAACCTATTTCATACGTTAGTGTTGTGTACCAATTCATAAAAGCAATATACTAAAAAGGTTTTACTCTTCAAAGTCTTTTTCAACTTTTTTTGGCTTACTAACGGGCTTTTTCTTGGATTTTTTACCTTTAATCTTGGGATCTAGATCAAATGGATCTAGACTTAAATAATCAACCTTTGGCATTTCTTTTACTTCTTTAACATTTTCTCAATGGCATCTGGACCAGACCACATTCTACAGGACCAGTATCTACGTTTAGTTTTTGGTCCTGGATTGTCACAGTTAAAGCGAGATCTAAAACTTCTTCTACGATCCGGGTCTTTGGTTTTTATAGCCATACCCTTAGCGCCGAAAGTGACTTTCTTGACTTTGTCGCCATCTTTGACATAGACATAGAATTTCTTGTCATCACCGCCACGTTTTACCTTATTGAGCTCGACTTTCTTACCTTGGTATTCAGCCTCTTCAATCGGTGCTTCACATACTTCACAACCGCATTCACAAACTTCCTCTAAAAGATCAACTAAGCTTATCATTTTGAACTCCGGGATTGCCAATCAGTAGATACTGCGTCTTTAGTTATTGGTCCACCTTTTGCCCAGGTATTACAGGTTCTAGCAGAATGACATTTGAAATTGTGCATCCAACAATAACCTAATACACCATCATTATCACTTGTTTCACCTGGCATGCAGTCAAGCATCCTTGGTGAAATATCAAATGCAACGCAGTTTAAACATCTAGAGGCTTTTGCAGCGTCTACAGTTGTGTCCCATTTTTCAGCAATCTTTTCCCAATAATCACCAGGTTCACTGATATTAAGTGGACCGTATTTAATATGATCGGCTGCAATTGCAGAGTCACGGTTTTTAGTGTTTAACTCTACATCTTTAGTTGCAGCAGGACACTTGACTTCTTTTTCAAATAGATTAGCTATTCTGATCATCTTTCTTTCCAGTAAATTTGTCTAGAGATGTTCCAAATAATGCGCCGATAGTAATATACTCTACTGCCGTCACTAATTCAGGAGCAGGAGCTATATCGAGTGACGTAAAACTGTTACATATCATTGTTGCTGCAAGAGCTATAAAGCCTAAAAACCCAATTACACGTTTAGATGAGATCTTACTAGACTCACTTAACATTTCTCTGACTGATTCTTTCATGTAAATAAATATCAGTTAACGTAAGCTAAGCCATAATATGGCAGCACCTGTTCCGACTACAACTACACTACCTGTAGTGATCAATGCTATTCGTTTACGCTTTTCACGCTTGGCCCGTTTGATATAAAGCTCTATTTTTTGATCTTGTACATCAATTATGTCATTCAGGTCCGAGATCTCTCGCTTATAACTTCTTTCAAGTCGTTTATAGTTTCCAATGACACTGTCTTTCTTATTGAGTTGAAGATTACAATTAGCCAACATGTCTTGTGTCGCTTTCAGTTCAGCCTTACAAAAGTCGCCGTACTTTATTTCTTGTATGGCCCGTATCAAATGTGACTTAGGCAAGCATACAATACTATCGGTATCTGTTTGCGAAAAACTCTGAAACGTCGTTAGAAGTATAGTTGTTGATATCAGAAATAACCTCTTCATAATCTTCCTTCAATTTGTCAATACTGGTCTGAGTACTATCGTACCGTCTTTGTAATACGGCTATGTCAGAATTCAGACTGTCTATGTTTGTTGTATAAATTAGCCTTTCGGATTCATATCCTGCAATTACAACATTTAGGCTATCTACCTGTCGTTGTAACTTATATTCCAGAACAGCATCGACTGGATTGGGTCTTGTAACTATTGATACTATCAGAATGATAATAAGGGCTGCTATTGTTATTAGCTGCCAGTTCTTTTTGATTACTTCCATAATTTTGCACCTGAAGTGCGATGAATTAGATTTCCTACCTCGGAATTAGAGTCGGAGTAGATCTTGCCGGCATCTTTGTCAAGTTTCCAATGTGCAACTTTATCACCTTTTCTAAAACCGTATACGAATCCATCACCGCCGTCTTTGACCATGTTCTTAGGATTGATCTTTTTATAATTGTTAACGAATGCATTTACCTCATATCCGACTAAGCCGCGCTTGTCTTTGAAGATGCCTTCTTTAAGCATTTTACCGTCTTTCTTGATTACCTTAAATTCTTTTCCACGACGATCAAGCTTTTGAACTTTTTTAATAGCTTCGTCTTCAGATGCAGCATCTACTGTTTTATCAAATAAGTCATAGTCATCATCACGAGTATATTTCCAATATTGTACTACATACTTGGATTCATTGATTGGTTTATCACTTCCGCCTGAGATCTTTAATACAACGCCAACTATGCCAGTATCAGTAAGTTTCTTGTGACGACCGGTTGCTTTAAATTCTGAAAAAGTATCTACGATATCAATATCGATGCCATAAACGTCGTTGAAATATTCGTAATTACTTCCACCTTTGGACCAACTTTTAACTAGGTCTTTAAGTGCTTTATCTTGGCCATAGAAAAATGAGTCAATATAAACTAGATTGCCACCTTTAACATAGACCTGATCGATAGTATCACCCCAGTCATCTTTGTTCTTGAAGATCTTTACCATCTTAGTGGCATTCATTGAACCTTCATTAACTGATTCATATACAAGTTTACCTTTAGCCAATTTCACAGCTTTACCATAATCGGCACCGTTAACATGATACTCAGTACCTACAGGAGTCATAGAATCTAGCACGAACTTGATACGATTCCTAATCCATATTTTAGCTACCGGTCCGGCTTCATCGTTCTTTACAATAATCGACATTGGATTACTAAGAGCTTCGTTAACCATCTTATATCCAGTATTATCTTCAACGCTCTTTTTCAAATCCTCAATATATGCTTTAAGATCATCAAGATTTAAGAATGCTGCATAGCCTTTAGGACCTGGTGAGTCACTAGCTGTTGTAGCTTCGGTAAGAGTTTCTTTAATTGATTCTCTAATAATCTTTCTGAATTCAGATTCCTTTAACATATTATGCCTTTTTGAATGCTTTACCAAAGCCAGTAAATACCTTACCTAATTCAATACCCTCTGGTAATTTTTTAGATTCTACATGGTCCCAGATTCTACCACCTTGTGATAGATATTGACTGAGGCCTGAAGGTTTACCTGTGACTTTTCTGAACTCCGCTTGAGATAGAGCTTGACCGGAATTGGCCAGATCTTTTTCAATCTTTTTCTTTAGTGTTCCACCTGCAACATAATCATCGTAAGTGTCTTGGCTTACAAGGACATAATACTTTTCGTTTGGATATTGGAAATAGATAGCCTTTTTACCACTACCATATTGAACAGTACCAGTATATTTCCAGCCTTTTAACTTTTTGCCTTCATTAACAGATTCTGAAAATACTATTTGGCCTGTTTTAGATTCAACGCTTATTTTAGCATTAGGATATTTGTTTTGATATGTTTTAACCGCTGCTGGTACTGCATCCGGTATTTTAACCAAATGTTGATCAATGACCTTACCTTTTTCAATTACTACTACAGCAACAGGATAGCTAGCCTTTTTAGCAGCTTTATATATCGCACCGCGAGTAGCTTCATT
>Ga0181369_1000477_pt1 | contig 11382 bp, 10 predicted proteins | sample LowvirmetaG_8_FD_130088 | JGI IMG/M metagenome (GOLD analysis project Ga0181369, IMG submission 130088) | Marine viral communities from the Subarctic Pacific Ocean - Lowphox_04 viral metaG | ecosystem: Environmental > Aquatic > Marine > Oceanic | place: Subarctic Pacific Ocean | collected... | reverse complement strand
CGCAAACCTAGATCTTATAGAACAAGTTCTTGGAGGATTTAAATCACTTTCAATCGCTGGTGGCGCACAAACAACTGCTTTAACAGTTGCGGATGGTGCATTAACTGGAACAGCACAAGCAAGAATGATTGAGTTTACGGGTTCTATTACAGGAAATCAAATTGTAACAATTCCATTAGATGTTGAAACTTTTTATTTTTTAAGAAATTCAACATCAGGTTCTTACACAGTTCAATTTAAATATGCTTCTGGTTCAGGAGACACATTTACTTTTGCAGCTACAGATAAAGGTGATGCTGTTTTATTTGCAACAGCAAATGATGGAACTAATCCAGATGTATACACTCTACCTGCTGGAGATGTAACATTAACTGGAACACAAACTTTAACAAACAAAACTTTAACTAGTCCTAAAATTGGAACGTCTATTTTAGATACTAATGGAAATGAATTATTAAAACTTACAGCTACAAGTTCTGCGGTTAATGAAATAACATACGCAAACGCAGCTACAGGAAATAAACCAACACTTACTGCATCTGGTGGAGATACTAATATTGGTGTATCAATACAACCAAAAGGTTCTGGAACAATAACTATTGATGCTTTGACATTTCCTGCAGCAGATGGTAGTAGTGGCCAAGTATTACAGACTAATGGTTCTGGAGTATTAAGTTTTGCAACACCATCAAGTGGAATTTCAATGGGAAAAGCTATTGCAGCAGCGATAGTTTTCGGATAAAAGGTTAACAGGAGAATAAAAAATGGCAGCACCAAATATAGTAAATGTTACAACAATTAACGGTAAATCAGTAGTAGCTGATTTAGGTACAACTTTAACAACTACACTTTTGACTTGTGCAGCAGATCAAGTTAACAAAATTAATTTAATTAGAGTTACAAACGTAACTGATAACGACGCAACAACTACAATAGATTCAGAAGTTTCAGGAACACACAAAAAACTAGCTAACGAACTTACAGTTCCAGCTAACGCATCAGTTGACGTAATAGATAAAAACTCATCTTTCTATTTACAAGAAACTGATCTTATCAGAGGTGGAGCTTCCGCAGCATCAACATTAGAAGTCACGATATCATACGAACTGATAGACGACGCGTAATAGAGGTATTTCCAAATGGGAACTATTTCTAACTCAAACCAAATTTGGAAGGTTAAAGACGCCTATCAAAAAACTCTCGATTCAGCTTGGACAATAACCAAAGGTAATAGAAGTATTATAGGTGGAGGAAATGATCCAGCTTCAAACACTATAGAATTTAATAATATTCCAACAAGAGCTAACTCAACAGATTTTGGAGATTTAACAGGTACTAGTGGTGCTGGATGTTATGGTTCTTCAAATTCTGTAAGAGGGATATTTAATTGTGTTGGTCCTGGTACTACAAAAACTATCGACACAATAACAATTTTAACAACAGGTAATGCAACAGATTTTGGAGACTTAACTGTTGCACGAGGAAACGGTGCAGCTTATGGAAGTAATACAAGAGGAATATTTCATTGTGGAAACGATAATTCTAGTCCTGCAACCAATCATATAGATTACATTCAATTTGCAACATTAGGCAATGCTGCAGATTTTGGTGATTCTACAACTGCAAGAAGAGATGCACCAGTTGGTCTTACAAATGGTGTAAGAGGAATTGCTGCAGGTGGAGCATCTCCAAGTAATAATCCATTAAATACTATGGATTTTACAACCATAGCTTCAATTGGAAATGCAACAGACTTTGGAGATTTAGCTACGGTAACATCTTATGCAGGTGGTTCGAGTAATTCTATAAGAGGTGTTGTAGCGGGAGGTTATACTCCAGGTTACAGTAATGCAATTCAATATATTGATTTATCTACTACAGGAAACGGAGTAGATTCAGGTGATTTAACAGGTGCTCGTTCAAGTCCAAGTGGTAGTTGTAATGAAACAAGAATGCTTTTTGGTGGAGGATATGCTCCTGGAGGAGTTATTAATATTATAGATTCTATAGAAATACAATCAAGTGGTAATGCAACAGATTTTGGAGACATTTCAGTTGCTAGACAAGCTTGTGCTGGAATTTCTAATGGTTATGGTGGAATTAAACAAGATGAACCAAGAGCCCCAGAACTTTATTCACCAACAGGTACAGTTGTACCAAGAGGCGGTGGAGTTGGAGATATATGTATTCTTGGAGGAGGAGAAAATCCAAGTCCCGATAGAAGTATGGAATTTATTCAAATGTCAACTTTAGGTAATGCGGTTAGTTTTGGAGATTTAATTACGACTCCTATACATGATGTTTATGGTGCTGCAGCAAGTGCAGAAAGACTTTTAATTCTTGGGGGATCAGGTCCATCAAACTTAATTCAATATGTAGAATTTGATTCTAAAGGTAATGCAGCAGATTTTGGAAATCTTACAGAATCAGTAAGAGGGACAGCTGGACATGGTAATGACACTAGAGGAATACGTGGAGGTGGTGCAGTTCCAAGTGACACAAATGTAATTGATTACGTAACGTACGCAACAATAGGAAATGCGTCAGATTTCGGTGATTTAACTGTTGCAAGACAACAAATTATGGCTTCAGGATCAAATACTAGAACTATATTTGGAGGTGGAGCTGATCCTGATTACACTACCACAATAGATTATATAACAACAGCTTCAACTGCTAATGCAATTGATTTTGGAGATTTAACTGAAGATGGACGTTCAGGAGCTGGTATTTCATCAACAACTAGATCACTTTTTGCAGGAGGAACTAACACTGGTAGCCCTGGAGGAACTAATGTTATAAGTTATATAACCATAGCCTCCACTGGTAATGCTCAAGATTTTGGTGATTTAACTTCAGTTAGACAAGCGATTGGTGCAAGAGGATCCAATCAAACTAGAGGTATAACTTGTGGTGGTTATACTTCACCAGCAGATTCAAACGTAATAGATTATGTAACGATTGCATCAACTGGTAATGCTCAAGATTTTGGTGATTTAATAAATGCAAGAAGAGGATCAGCTGGATACTCTAACGGCCATGGTGGACTTTCCTAAGATTCTGTAGTATAAATCCTACAAACATGATCATATACATGCAACAACATAAAGGAGAAAAATATGTCATCTAAAGACCTAGTAATATCAAAACTATCAAACTCACCACTGGTTAAAAAAGAGTATAAACAAATGTTAACCAACATTAATACAAGCCTACCAGCAATCAAACAATCAAGTTCTAACTTTTATAAATCACACTCACAGTTTATGGGAGTCATGTTAGATGTAACAGCAATTACCCCTATTAGATCAGTTAAGCATACACTAGCTGAACTAGATAAAACTAGAATGGCTCTAGAAGAAGCACAGCTTAAAATGATGAAGAAGGATATAGAGCTTCGTCAAAAAGAAAAGAAAATGGCTGATGGAGATTATGCTGATGAGCTAGAAAGAGAACTATTAGAAACTGAGATTCTAGAAGTTAAAGTAAACATGAATAATATACAAAATTCAGTATCTGGTGCTATTAGAAAGATGAATTTTTTTACTAATCAGTACAAGAGTATCTTGAAGAAGTTAGGTAAAGATGATATCACTGAAGAAGAGTACGAAAAAGAAGAGTCAAGATATCATGTCATGACTTGTCTTAAACAAGCTCTAAACGCTGCTCGTGCCCGAGGTGGAGTAATTGATGAAGGAAACTTGATTTATCTCTTCGATATGGGTATAAACAGTGCACAGGCACAAGCTGAAATTTATGCTTATTTGGAAATGGAAAATAAGTTAATGAAGGAAGGTAAAGCGCCTACCCATGAAATGACTATGCAATGGTTAGAGGCATGCGCAGATAAATTTTCAGGTGAAGCAGAAAAGTTTGCTGAACGAAGAGGATTTAAACTGTACGATGAAGAGTCGCTTAATACTAAACTTTTAGATAATAAGGAGAAACCAAATGGCAAATAAAATTGTTAAATATCAACTAGACAACGGTACAATCCCAACTTGGATTGGAGACGGTGGTTACTATCCAGATCCAAACGAAGTTATGATTGGAGCAACTGTAGATGGTTCGGATGAAACTGGACTTGGTGAACTTGTAAGTGAAGCAGATGTAAAAACGTATTTAGATACATACACATCTTCTTGGACTGAACCAGATGAAAGTTCTGATGATCCAAGTGCAACTGTACCTTTTGATCAAGCACAAGCTGCTAGTTATATTTGGTCTAAGAAAATAGATTAGGTAGTTAAATGGCTAACTACCCTCAACTCGATAACTCTTCGGGAGTTTGGAACTTGCGTGATGTATATGACGCGGTTATGGGTGGGTATTGGCCTAATTTTTCATCAAAAGGTATAGCTGGTGGTGGAAATACACCAAGTGCAACAAGTGTAATACAATCAGTTACAATTGCTTCTGATGGTAATGCATCTGTTTTTGGTGATTTAATTATATCAAGTGCTTTTAGAGGATCTTGTGCTAGTTTTGTAAGAGGTCTATGGTGTGGAGGATATACTCCAAGTATTGTAAACAACATTGATTATATAACAATCAAGACAGAGGGTAATGCTGCAGATTTTGGTAATTTAACAGCTTCTAGAGAGGGTGTGTCAATGACATCTAATTCAATTAGAGGTCTTGCAATGGGTGGAAGTACTCCTAGTGTTTCTAATATTATAGATTATGTAACAATTGCTTCAATTGGAGATGCAACAGATTTTGGCGATTTGACTACTGCTACAGGATATACTCAAGCTCAAGCATCACCAACAAGAGCGGTTCGTTTAGGGGGCTATACTCCTACTAAAATTGATACTATTGATTTTGTAGAAATTGGAACAACAGGTAACGCAGTTGATTTTGGTAATTTATCACAAGCAAGGGCAGCAATAGCAGGAGCTTCATCTTCAACAAGAGCCGTTGCAATGGGAGGTTATTCTCCAACAGTAAGAAATACAATTGATTTTATAACAACCGCATCGCAGGGTAATGCAACTGATTATGGTGATTTAACTTCTGCTACTTATACACAAGGAGGAGTTTCTAATTCAACTCGTGCACTTTCAATGGGTGGTTTAGCACCAGGAATAACAAATACTATAGAAAAATTAACAATATCTACTGGAGGTACTGCAACAGATTTTGGTGATTTAGTTTTTTCTACATCACAATTAGCTTCTTGTTCAGACTCACACGGCGGACTAAACGACGGGTATCAAGGAACAAGACCAATACCTTTTCAAGAAAATGGTGGAGATTTAGGATTAATGCAAGGTAATGCACAAGGAATAGGTTTTGTTAATATATCTAGCACAGGAAACCAACAATTTTTTGGTAATTGGGAAGTAACTGCTCATCAAGGAGCAGGAGTTGCAAGTAAGACAAGAGGTATTCGTTTAGGAGGTAGATCTCCTAGTTATTTTAATAATATAGGATATGTAGAATTTGCAACAAAAGGAAATGGAGCAGATTTTGGAGACCTTACTCAAGACGTAGCTTACGCTAATTCAGTTGGTAACAACACTAGAGGAATAAGAGGAGGAGGTCAAGCAGGTCCTTCAGTTACTAATGTTATTGATTATATAACTATGGCCTCATTTGGTAATGCTGCTGATTTTGGAGATACAACTGTCACTAAAGCAGAAAGAATAGGCGGACAATGTAATAATAATAGTAGAGGTATTTTTGCAGGAGGTGGAGGAGCGCCTTATACAGATGTAATAGAGTATGTAACAATTGCTACAGTAGGTAACGGTACAGATTTTGGTAATTTACTTTCAGCAACATCTTATAATTCAATGTCTGGTTCTGATACCAGAGGTATTATGGCTGGAGGACTTAACCCATCATTTACCAATGTTATTCAATATATAACTATTGCAACAACTGGTAATGCAACAGACTTTGGGGATTTAACTGTAGCGAGGTCAGCTTGTGCAGCAAATACCAATAGGGTTAGATCTATTAATAGTGGAGGTTATACAGGCAGTAATTCAGACGTAATAGATTATATAACTATAGCTTCAACTGGTAATGCTCAAGATTTTGGAGATTTAATAGCAGCAGCTGAAGTTTATAACACAATGTCTAACGGACATGGAGGGTTAGTAGGTGGCTAGATCAACAACATTTAAATATACTGTAACAGTCGTTTCAGATAGCGGAAACAAATATGCTATTGATGGTAACACTCAACAATATGTTGTTTTGTTTCCAGGATGCACATACGAATTTAATCAAGACGATAGTTCTAATGGTGGACACCCATTAAGATTTTCAGAAACATCTGATGGTACACACAACTCTGGATCAGAATACACAACAGGAGTTACAACATCTGGTACACCAGGTTCAGCTACAGCATTTACAAAAATAGAAGTTACAACTTCTACACCAGTTATATTATATTACTATTGTACTCAACACTCAGGTATGGGTGGTAATGTAGATATACCAGGAGGCAGTGGATCAGGGCACACGGATAGAGCAGCATTTGCAGGAGGTTTTGCTCCAGCTGCTAATAATACAATAGATTACATACAAATTTCAACAGAAGGTAATGCATCTGATTTTGGTGATTTAACACAAGCAAGAGGAGATTGTGTGGGTGGTTCTTCTACAACTAGAGGAATTCAGGCTGGAGGTGATGCTAGTCCTGTTACAGATAAATCTGCTGTAATTGATTATTTTCAATTTGCTACAAAAGGTAATGCTGCTGATTTTGGTGATTTAACACAAGGAAGAACACAACTAAATGCTGGATCAATGTCTAATAAAACTAGAGTTATTTTTGGCCCTGGATATGTATCTCCAGCTGGTTCACAAAATATTATAGATTTTATAACTATAACAAGTATGGGTAACGCTGTTGATTTTGGAGACAGATACATTGGTGATGGTTGGAGATCAAGTGGTGGTGCAGCTAGTTCTACAAGAGCTATTTTTTCTGGAGGAAGAGGACCTAGTGGAAATACAAATGTTATGGATTATGTAACACTTGCATCGACTGGTAACTCAACAGACTTTGGAGATCAAACTGTAGAACGAAGATATTTAGCTGGTCTTTCATCTTCAACAAGAGCAGTATATGGTGCAGGTAGGGGACCTTCTCCAGTTCTTAATACCATGGATTATGTAACAATTGCTTCAACGGGTAACGCTACAGATTTTGGAGATTTATTAAGTTCATACACTAATCCTGGAACTTCTTCCAATTCAGTTAGAGGTATATTTACTGGTGGTACTTCTCCAGAAAGTAATAACACTATTCAATATATTACAATTGCATCAACAGGTAATGCTACAAATTTTGGAGACTTAACTGTAACTAGAGGAAATTGTTTTGGCTCATCAGGATCACATGGAGGTTTACAATAATGTCTAATTCAGGAAAAGTTTGGAATATACGAGAAGCTTATAAAAAACAAAGAGGTAATGAATGGTCTTTAGGATCAGGCAAAGGATTTTTTATGGGGGGAGGAACACCATCTCAAATTGCAGACATTACTACAATAAACCTAAATACTACAGGTAATGCTTCAGATTTTGGTGGAGATCTTTTAGCTAGTCAAGGAGGAGCTGGAAAAGGTTCTAATGCAGGATCTCCTACTAGAATTGTATATGGTGGTGGAGCAACTACACCTGCTGCACCTGCGAATGAAGCATCTGTTCAAATATCTTATTTTGTTCCAACCAGTAGTGGAAGCGCAGCATACTTTGGAGATCTTACAAACAGAAGAAGTAGTTTGATGTCTTTATCTAGTAATACTAGAGCAGTGTTTGGAGGGGGTTATGATTATGCAGGAGCACCTGCGCCATCAGGAACTAATAAAGATATAATAGATTTTATTACAATTCAAAGTTTAGGTAATGCTACAGATTTTGGAGATTTACAACAAACTAAACAAAATGGAGCTACATGTGGAAGTAGTGTTAGAGGACTTTTTGTTGCTGGTCATAGTCCAGGTGGCACCCTTAATCAAGTAGATTATATAACTATTGCTTCTACTGGTAATGCATCTGATTTTGGAGATTTAGCAGCTATAAGCGAAAGTTTTAGTGGAAGTGGTGATAATATAAGAGGAATAGTAGGGGGAGGTAATCAAGGTCCATATGCAGGTATGGATTTTTTTACAATAGCAACTACTGGTAACTCAACTAACTTTGGAGATTTAACACAAGCTAGAAGAGATTTAGGATCTACTTCAAATCAAATAAGACAAACTTTTGCTGGAGGAGCAGACCCTAATTTAACTAATATAATAGATTTTATAACTATTGCCAATTTAGGAAATGCGTCAGACTTTGGAGATTTAACTGCAGCTAACAGAGGTTTATCAGGATCTTCTGATAGCCACAATGGTTTAGAGTTAGGTTTCTTTCCAAGAGAATCAGTAACCTATATGCCTGGATCAGGGAGAGGTTTAGTTCAAGGAGTTGGAACTCCTTATAATGCTAATGTAAATTTTATTGACATACCAACATTAGGTAATTCAGTTGAGTTTGGAGATTTAACTCAAGCTAGAACTTATTCTGCTGGTGTTAGTTCAGTAACTAGAGCAGTTGCAGGTGGGGGTAGTAGTCCGGGTTTAGATAATAGAATTGATGCAGTAGAAATGGCTAGCCGAGGTAATTATTTTGATTTTGGAAACTTGTCAGTTACTAGATCTAGAGCAGCAGGTTTTGGTAGTACTACAAGAGGATGCATTGCTGGTGGAGACACACCATCAAAATCTGATGTAATAGATTATATTACAATTGCAAGTGCAGGTAATGCAACTGATTTTGGAAATCTAACTGAAGCTAGAACAGATAAACCTGGAGGTTTATCTAGTTCAACAAGAGGTGTTGTAGCTGGAGGTGCAACTGGATCAGATAATGAAGCAGATGTAATAGATTATGTAACAATAGCATCTACTGGTAATGCAACAGATTTTGGTAATTTAAGTATTGGTAGAGCTTATTTTAATGGTATATCATCTTCTACAAGAGGAGTATTCTCTTCTGGTTTATCTACACCATCTTCTCCTTATGGAGGAGCAGTAATAGATTATGTAACAATTTCATCAACAGGTAATGCAACAGATTTTGGAGATCCTACTCAAAATAGATATGGTCCTGCAGGAATGAGTAATTCAATTAGAGGTGTGTTTGCAGGTGGTAGATTAGCACCAAACAATTATAATGTTATAGATTACATAACAATCGCTTCAACAGGAAACGCTGCAGATTTTGGAGATTTATCAAATACAGGTGAATGTTTAAATGGTGTTTCAGACTCACATGGTGGTTTACAAGCTTAATAAAATAGTGTAGTATCCTACAAAATGAAAGATATATTTTTCCTACACGGGTTACCGCGTGCTGGCAATACTGTATTTGGCTCTATTATGAATCAAAACAAAGATGTAGCTGTAACAGCTAATAGTATTTGTGCCGATATAATTGGTGAAATATATTCATTACAAAACACAGATATATTTAAAAATTTTCCAGACTACAATTCATTACAAAATGTGGCTAAAAATGTTTTAAATAATTATTATAAAGATTGGAAACAAGATTACATTATAGATAGAGCTCCTTGGGGTTTTCCTATAAATTTAAAATCTTTAAAAAAAATAAAAAAAGATATTAAAATTATTGTTTTAGTTAGAGACATAATAGAAGTATTAGGTTCTTTCTTAGACTGGTCTGAAAGAGAATCCTCTTCTTTTGTAAATAAATACGCAGCCAAAACAAGAGAAGAAAAATGTCATATGCTTATGAACAAAGAAGGTATAATAGTAAAAGAATTAATAGGTATAAAACATCTATTAAACTACCAACCTAAAGAATTATACCACATAGTTGATTTCAAAGACTTGGTTAAAGACACAGAAAATACAATAAATAGTGTGTATAACTTTTTAGGTATACCCAAGGTAAAACATGATTTTGATAATATAAAACAATTTAAAGTAAATAATATGGTTTACGATGATGCTATCTTAGGAAATGGATTGCATACTTTAAAAGAAGGTGCTATAAAAGAATATAAAGAAGAATATAATGCTTACAATATTGTGCCAAAAAATATTATAGACGAATATAAACAATGTAACTTTTGGATAAAATGAAAGAAGAATTATTACAGTTATTTCCTACACCTTTATTAATTGTACCTTACGAAGAATCAATTGATAAAGAGCTAGCATATTTAAAAACTATTAGTTATCGTGAGCAACAACAAAATGGTAATTATAGATCTGATGATTCGTACCTGTTACGTAAAGAAGAATTAAAAAACATAGAAACATTTTTATCAGAGGCTGTAGATAAATTTACTAAAAATGTATTAAACTCAAAACAAAGATTAGTAATTACTCAGTGTTGGGCTAATAGAAATCCAAAAGGATCCAAACATCATGAACACTTACATCCAAATAGTATCATATCTGGTGTGATGTATTTTCAAATAAATGAAAAATTACCACCTATACAATTTTCAAAAACAAATCAAGATGGTATAAAATTAGATCCTATAAAATATAATCATGTAAACTCAGAATCTTTTTTATTACCTTGTAAACCAGGTGAATTAATATTATTTCCATCTTCACTGAAACATAGCGTACCAATTAATCAAGGTGAAGAAGATAGAATAAGTGTATCATTTAATACGTTTTGTATTGACGTTATTGGATCAGAAAAATCACTAACTCATTTAGATATAAGGAGGTTAATGAATGAGCACAATTAAAAACTATATATACGTAAAAAATCACATACCAAAAGATGTATGTGAGGCATTGATAGATGAATGCAACAATGGTATCTGGAAAAAACATGCTTGGAATAATTATGCTACAGGAACAACTTCATCAGAACCTACAAAAGAATTAGATGTTATGAATTGTACTAAAGAACAACAAGCAAAGATAACACCATATTTAGTTAAAGCATTAAGTGAGTATCAAGAAAAACATAGTACACCAGGAGAAAAGACTCAAGCACCGTGGTTACATAAGTTTAGTCCAATAAGATTTAACAGATATCAAGTTGGCACCATGATGAGAGAACACTATGATCATATACACAGTATATTTGATGGTCAAATGAAAGGTGTTCCGATAGTATCTATTGTAGCTAATTTAAATGAAGACTATGAGGGCTGTGAATTTTATTGCAGAGGAGAGAAAATTGAGTTAAAAACAGGTGATATACTACTATTTCCATCTAACTTTATGTATCCGCATGAGGTAAGGGAAACAATAAAAGGCACCCGATACTCTTTTGTAAGCTGGGCTTTTTAATATATAATGAGGTTATATGTTACAAAAAATAGGTTTTCAACCAGGATTCAACAAACAAATTACAGAAACCACAGCTGAAGGACAATGG
>Ga0181369_1000475_pt1 | contig 11444 bp, 28 predicted proteins | sample LowvirmetaG_8_FD_130088 | JGI IMG/M metagenome (GOLD analysis project Ga0181369, IMG submission 130088) | Marine viral communities from the Subarctic Pacific Ocean - Lowphox_04 viral metaG | ecosystem: Environmental > Aquatic > Marine > Oceanic | place: Subarctic Pacific Ocean | collected... | reverse complement strand
GTCTGACATTTAATTAAATTTAATTTACTACTCGTAAAGACGAAAACACCTAGAGTTAGATGTCTTTGTCTTTCTTAACTCTATTCTTTGCGGTTATTAATATTCTTTCTTCAAGTCTGGCTATGTTAGCCTTTAGTGTTGCGTTCTCCAATAATAGTGCCTCTATTTTTTCATACAGACCCTTAACCTTTTCTTCAAGCTCACCTATTCTTTTTCTGTTGTCTTCTCGCAGGCTGCTCTTGAATGAGGCTGAGTTATCTATCTTCTTCTTCCATATGTTCCAGCCCTCTTTTAGACCCAACGCCCCTATTAGGGCTACAAGCATCGGTATTAAAGTTTCACTATCCATGTTTTTAAACGTAGGCTACCCAGACATCCACTGACAATTGTTTTAGTGTTATCGTCCCATACGCTGCGGCTATGGCTATACTCCCAGTACCCCCATTTAATGATACACCACTTCCAGGGGTTACAGCAACACTTGGTGGGGTTGCACCCCTCATTATTTTAATTTCTGTACCATCAGCGAATGGTTCGCTAGAGAACGGGTCGATGGTTATTGTTGTAGCACCAGCAGCGTTAGAGTATATGAATGCACCCTCGTGTACATTGTCCTGAAGCGTGAGTGTTGCGTTTGTGTCAACAATGGTTGGTCTCTTACCAATAATGTTTTGGTTACCTGCTATAGTACCTGACATCTCACCACCAGTTAACGGTAGTGCAATAGAACCTGCGGCAGCACCGTTTGTGACTGTAGCCACTGCTACACCGTTAATAGTACCTGTAAGGTTACCACCTAAAATTGCAGACGTTGTGTCTTGGTTTGCTGTCGCACCTAGTGCAGCCCCCGCTGTAACTGTCGCTACCGCAACCGAGTTAATAGTCCCCACCGTTGTAACCCCTGTGTTGTCTATTGTTACATCTCCAGTCATGTTCACTTGAGCTGACTCATTAGACACATTACCAACGAATATCTTCCCAGAGTCAAGGCTTGAACCACTCGCTAGGTTGACGATGCTTTGGATTGTTGTAGTTTTAGTTGATTGTGGGTTTGTTGTGTCCTCGTTGTCTATAATCAACACCTCATCAGAAACTGCTGGGGTAGATTTTGAGGGATATGTGTAATTAATTGCCATTTTTTCTCTTTATATGTTTTTAATACTTGCCTCTCCTACTTTTTGGGGAAGATTTAGTGGAACCACCCTTGCCAGCCCATAGATTTTTACATGCCCAGTACCTTGCTGACATTTTGTCCTTGGCTGTACTGCATTTATGCCGTGCTTTGAAGCTTTTTCTGGCTGCATCACTGTAATTATGTCCATATCCAGAGGCTCCGAAGTGTATTATCTTCTCTTTTCCCCCAGAACAGGCTTTAACCATCTTTTTCTTGCCAGGTCTAGAGGATTTTGTGGGTTTATTGCAAGCCATTTTGGATTTATCCACCATGTTTGGACCTACACCCTGTACTCTTCTACTCAACCACGTACTATTCATCACTTTTTCTCTGATTTTGTTCCGTTACCGTCATTACCACGGTTCTTTTTTATTAATTCAAACCGACCATCCTTGTGGTCAAAGTCCCTTTTAGCTAACCAAGACTTAGCTTTACTCAAGGAACCTAGTTTGGCCACCATTTCGGTTAGTTTAGCCCTACGAATCCTTTGGTTGTCCACCCTCTTCTTCTTTCTAGCGGGGGTCATAGCTATTTTATGGTCTCTTATGGCCTTAGCTTTGGATGCCTTTGGACTTAACTTCTGCTTCCTCATTTTTTGTACCCGTCTTTCCAGTTACCTTTTCTAGCAAAGTCTATCATTCTTTTCTTAGTTAAGAATTTATATGCCTCACCAGCCTCCAATGCCTCTTTGTACGACTGCTCTTTGTAACCACCTTTACCGTCTTCTGTAATTGTAGGCCACGCTGTTCTTTTACCGTCATCAGCTACGAGGTGTGTAGACGGCTCATGGCCCTCATATAAAGGTTTTTTGTTAAACGATGTAATTTTATCATTATCATCCATTTCAACGTAAGTTTTTGTTGACCTACTACCCCTTATATGCTTCTTCTTACCAAATCTTCTTTTCCTAGGCATGTCTCCTATCCTTTGTTCTTTAGTTTATATTTATACAACTCGTAGGGGTTACGAATCTCTTCCTTGTGGAATAGGTTTACACTACTGTCTGTGTGTTCAGCACCTGACATTAACCCTATACCTGGGTGCTTGTGCATCTCCCCCATCCATAACTTACCCTCTTTTGTGTAGTGGGGTACCCCTTTCATATTTGGTCCTTTAGGTTTTGAGTACATATCTCCGTCTTTTTTGTAAATTTTATAACCAGCGGCTTTTTCACCAGCTTTTGTTTTGTAAAATGTAGGGTGTTTTTTTCCTTTTAATATCCTACCAGTTGATGGGTCTCTACTAGGCCAGTGTCCTGTACTGTCTGGAGACAACCCTGCTTTAATAGCTGCATCGTAATCATACCCATATTTTTTTTCAGCTTTAGCTCCTTTTTCTGGGCTTTTTTCTTTGGCTCTTAAAATCTTTCTCTCTGCTCTAGCATATCTTCTTTCATCGTCTTTATATCCCTCCATACTAGGGCCTTTTCTAAGTTTCGATGTTTTCTTAGCTATCTTCTTTGGTTGCTTACTAACCTGCTTACCCTTCTTTGTATCCTCTTGTTTCTTCCTACTTGTTGCCTCGTATTCTTTCTTTGTTAACTTCTCACGGACCTTTTTAGGTAGGTACCTCTCTCCTGTAGCCTTACTACCTTGTGTCGATGGCTTCCCAGATTTTGTACCCCAGTCCTCTTTTGTCCACTTAGACAAAGACTTTTGGGCTTTTGTTTTACTACCAGTGTACTTACCACCAGACTTCTTATAACGCTGTGTAGCTAACTGCGCTTTACGGGCTGACCACTGTCCTGGTTTACCACCCTTGCTACCTGCCTTGACAGATGCAACTATTCTTTTCCATTTAGCTTCGTTCTTCCTAGCCATGTTTAATATTATTACCCATACATATATAGTTACGTTAAAAATAAAGATTTAAAGACTAATGTCAAATTTTATATCCAAACATGTCGAAAGGCATCGTCCATAGTCTCACAAAACTGTAAAGATAGTAAGTTGTTATATTATATATAAGTTACTATGTTTACACTTTTTGTAATCGTAGTTATTTTGCCACACTATTCACACCTTACTGTGGAAGTTTTTTTTATTCAAAAAACTCTCTTTGTTGTGATGTGATGTCATTTATTCAGGGATGTTGGGTTATATAGTATTCTGAAAAACAAATCACAAAACAAAAAACCAATTTATTTTAACCCACCCCTCCATTCAATTTTCAGATTCGGTAAAAAAGTTTTGGCTTTTTATCATTTTAGGTGTAGTATTTCAACTATTCGGTGGGAGATACTACCTGACTAGTGACACAATTAATATACTCACATTATGTGTTGTGTTATCATTCGCTACATTGTATACATTGAGTAACCGAATAATAACTGCCAATATCAATCTCAATCTAAACAATCAATCACCTTCTTAACTACAAATTTGTAGCCATCTGGACCAGGTGTATACCAGGTTAATGATAATTTTTTTCCTAGTGATAGCGCCAGATTCAGGGGTATTTCAAAAATAATTCACATTTTTATTTGCAATTATCAACATTGTCACTTTATATTTGCCATATCAAATCATTTAAACCAATTAAATTCAATTCAAATGAAATTCAAAAATGTATCAATACACGTGATGGGTGCAAATGGTTACTTTCACCTTTATCACGAAAATAACAACTTCAAAAATCAATCTGAGGAAGATATAGTTAACATCTTCAATTTAGAAGAAATGCATTTTGCCACCGATTTAGACGGTGTTGAAAATTTAAAGTCATTTAATACCTACAATTGGAACGCACCTATTACAATTTGTGGTGTAATGCCTGATGACATTTATGACGGGGTAGGTGTTGTAAATATACATTTAGGTGGTGATGCTCGAGGAAACTACTCTAAACCTTACATATGTGAGGAAATGGATGCCTTATTGTCTCAAGACACCTTTCTAGACATAGAGCTGACCAATGGAGATGTCTATACAATTCAATGCGACAATGGCGAAGCGTATTTCGATTTCGAGACGTTCGATGTTTACACTATAAACTTTGATCAGGAATTAAGCGAAGAGCAAATGAAAGAGATAAAAAACAAGATGGAGCTTGTATAATTATAAAAGTAGGTTAACTGATGAGTCTTAATAGACGAAACATCCTTTCGAGGATGTCTTAACCAATAAAACAAATCAAAATGAAAAATTTCACTTATGACGAGGTAATCGAATTAATGTCTGAATGCCTTAACAACTTAGACGAGCAAATCGACACTAATGAGTACGTCAAAATAATTGCTGATACAACTTATGATCTAGACACCTTATATGATGAAATTAGTATCGACTTCAAAGAGAGATTAGACAACTTAGCAAGATTTAAAAAAGCTTTATCATGAGCAACTTAATAGATTACATAGACTTTACATCAATATGTGAAGACTATAACTTAGATGAAGGGGGAATTTCTCCTGAGCAAGCTCAAACATTAGAAAATGTATTACATCAATTTATAAATCAAAACAAATGAACACCTACAGAAACAAATTCGGATTTCATACCCCCGAAAGAAGCGAAGAGAACAAAAACAAACTTGAGTTAGCTACAGGTTTAAAGTTTGAAGACAGCTCATGGCATAATGACACGTGTGACTCATTGATAAATGAAGACATACACATTCAAGTTTATCTACCAAATAGTGATGAACAAAACATTTATCAGGAGCAGTTTAAATACTACGCTATAACTATTGATGGGTCGGAAAAAATGGACGGATCACACTACGATTGCCCATTCGAGGAAGTAGTAACTATTATTAATAAATTAAAAAAATAAAATCATGAAAACTTTTAACACGGAAGATACATTTTTCAAGCAATCAATTATTTCTACGATCATCATGTTAGCTGAAAAAATAAGAGGGAAGGAATCAGTCTCAAACTTAATTCAATATAGATATGATGAAATGATCAAAAATAGCTATGCAGAATTGGAAGCTATAAGAGATGGTCATATAAAGGCATACAACAATGTAATTAGGTTAACTGATGAGGTCTAAATGACCGAAACATCTCTGCGGAGATGTCTTAATCAATAAAAAAAATAATTATGACTAATCAAATTAATGCCGTTCAAAATTTTAAAAAAGAAGGACAGTTAATAATACTAGAAGTACTAATAAATAACTTTCATGTTAAAGCTCACTCTGATGAAGATCTGGACTTAACAGACGAACAAAACGCAATATTTGAACACTTGTTGTACAACATGGATTATGATTGTGAACGTAATGAAGAAATGTCAAACTACATGTTAAGAGCAACCTACAAAGAAGCGGCTAACTACTACTTAGAAGTGTTCTTACCTGAATTTGAAGAAAAACTCATGTGGTATATTATGGGTTACAAATGGAAATCAAGTTGCTTTATATAAATTAAAATAAAAAATCAATTTAAATTAAATATTATGAGTTATAAATGGAGACCAAGTAAATCTCAAGCTAGAGCGTTTGCTGAGAGAATGAAAAACGACCATGAGTTTGCAAATGCTAGGCGAGAAAGGCTAGCTAAAAAAGCAGAGAGAAACAGAGCGAGTAGTGAGTTTGACTACTATACTGCGGGTGGTGAATACGCACCTACAGAAAATCAAAGAAGTGAAGCTTTAAAATTCTTAGCTCAAGATCTAAATGAACAACAAAAAAATGCTTGTGAAATGATTGTAAACTGTTACGACATGGGTTTAAAAACCCACCATGATAACATTCACATCGTAAACGAGTTAAGTAGAAATGAAAAATAAAATCTCAAAATCAAAATCAAAATCAAATAATTATGAACGAAGCTGATAAATTTATTATGGAAATTAGTACCGCACTCAACGAGAATGGTGGCTTTAAGGCGATTCAAAAATCTTCACTATCCAATCTGAGTATAGAACTAGACAACGATTCCGAAGTATGGCAAAGAATTGAAAAAGCAATACTTCACACTATCTTTGAATTCTATCAAGAGCAGGAAGCAAGCAGACCATCAGAAGGCTTAAAGGGAGTTAGAGATGCGATGATAGATCGAGGGGAATGGTGCAATCATGAAGGTGCAGTATACCTGGCGGAAGGTGTTTGGATAATGCCAGATGGAAGTTTAGAAAGTGAATAATCAAATCAAAATCAAATAGGTGATGTCTTACCATCAATAAATTATGAATTTAAAAAACGTATCAGAAGAGGAATTAAGAAGAAAGTACTACATCATAGATCAATACGGCAACTCCATGAGGGAGATGAGTGACGATGAGGTCACGCAGCATCTATACGAGATGCAAGCTAGAATTGATGAAGAGTATCATATTAGCCTAGGAGGATGCTAGAACACAAACACACATACCACATACTTTTGGGCGGCTTAGTTGTCGGTCAGGAGTATGCGGTAAGTAAATGGCAAGCAATTGATATGTTTGTCAATAAGAATTTAAACATTGAAAGAAATAAACTAAAATCTAAAATCAAATCTTATGAATAAATTATCAGAATATCCAAGCGGCAGTAGAACTAGCTACTTCGGTGACCAAATTAAACTATCCCTAAACGATGCAATCATGTACTTTGGAGAACCAACTTACAAGGGTTCAATAGACGAGAAGGTGCAGTACGAATGGGTGTTTAAAGGTGAGGACGGAAGCGTGTTCACACTATACGATTGGAAACAAGGTGTCATATTAGATGAACAACCAATATCCTGGCACATTGGTGCATCAACTAGGTTAGCATCACTTGAAGGAAGAAACGAGTTAATTGAATCTATAAATGATAAGTGTTATGAAATGGAAAGTGAGTGATGACCTAACAGTATTAGAGATGTTAGTCAACAACGAGAGTGTGGAGGAAATAGCCAACGAGATTGGTGCAACCACAGAGTCCCTTAAAATGAGGATTAAGAACTACCAACACATCGTCAAGGGTGGTGGTTTACCTAATGCCGCACAATCATCAAAGGATGCCATACAACTATACGATGAGGCGTATGGTTTGGAAAGTTTAAAATTAATTTTATAAAATAAAAAAAATGAAAGTATTAATAGCTTGTGAAGAAAGTCAATCAATAACCAAAGAGTTTAGAAATTTAGGTCATAAAGCATTTAGTTGCGACATACTACCTTGTAGTGGTGGTCATCCAGAATGGCATTATCAACAAGATGTTTTTGAAGTGATAGATCAAGGATGGGATATGATGATTGCTCATCCTCCTTGTACTTACTTATCGGTAAGTGGAGCAAGGTGGTTATACAACAAAGATGGTAGCAAGAACGAAGAAAGGTGGAGAAATCAATCAGAAGCACTAAATTTTGTGCAAAGGTTAATGGATGTACCAATAGATAAGATAGCAATAGAAAACCCTGTAAGCGTTATCAGTAGTAACATAAGGAAACCTGAACAAATAATACAACCCTGGATGTTTGGCGATGAAGCTACAAAAACAACGTGCCTTTGGCTAAAAAACCTACCTCTGCTTAAACCTACAAAGGTTGTTGGTAAGGGTGAGAGAGTGGTTTTTAAAAGCGGTAAAAGCCACCCGAAGTGGTATGCTGAGGCTTTGTCAAAAGCAAAAACCGCAGAAGAAAGGAGAAATTTAAGAAGCAAGACTTTTCCTGGTATTGCTCAAGCTATAGCTAATCAATGGGGTGGTTTATGAATATATCTGAAATAAAATCTATGGCATTAAAACTGTCTAAAGACCATGGAATAAAGCTATCTAAGTCCGATAAGTTTAACGCTCTACCTCAGAGGTACCAGACGATGATTAGGACTGAAGTTTATAATAATAATAATTTTAATATCGAATAAAATGGAAAGTGTATCTGAAAAAACGGTGAAGGCAGAATTGGAACTGCATAACATTCAAAAACAAATCAACGAACATCAAAAGATTATCAGCCAGTTACAAAGGAAGATGGTCAAGGTGTATTCTGTTAACAACAAGGTGATAAAGACATCACCACTGCCAAACCTAGAATCCGCAACCGAGATGGTTAAGAAAATCTGTGATAAGATTAACATAACTTATGAGGAAATGAAGTCAAGTACACGAATACAGGAGGTTGTGTCTGCTAGGCAGTCCATATGGTATTTATTTTATAAAGAGTATGGGATGACGTTCACATCATTGGGTAAGGTATTCGATAAGCATCATGTAACGATAATACATGGTGTTAAGAAAGTTGAAGATGAACTATATTTGTACCGCAAGTTTGACAATAAGACCATAACAATGATGTATCTAGAGAAAGTGTGTGCTATTATGGGGATTCAAATACACAAGCTAGATTAATTATGGTATACGCATGAATGATGAGATAAACGTATGTTTTCAAAACCACTCGATGTATGTTCGGGTGGCTTACAAATACCTGAAAAGCCTTGAGGACGCAGAAGACTGTGTCCAAGAGGCTTTTTTGAAGGTTCTGAAAAATAGGCACACATACAACTCAACTGGTTCAGTCGAAGGTTGGGTGAAAAGAATCGTTATAAACACCGCAATTGACAGATACCGAAGAAAAACATCGGCAAAGGTGGTTTATGACACAGAAAAAGTGGACTCATTTAACTGCTCTGAGGAGGTTGTAACACCCTATGGTGAGGGGATACCACACAAGATGGTATTGGAGGCAATACAGAGCCTGTCAGATAGCTACAAACGAGCGATAACACTATACCTAATCGAGGGTTACAACCACAGAGAGATTGCGGGTATGTTAAACATATCTGAAGGTACATCCAAAAGCAACTTATCAAAAGCTAAAAAGAACGTGATTAAATATATATACCAAACAAAGAATGATTAAAGATAAAGTTGCGTCTAAGATAGCAGATGAATGGTTTAACTCAAAAGGAGACTTTGACTTCACCATGGATGAGTTAAATGGTGTTGGATTTGATGTAAAATCAGAGGACGATGCTAGGAGTCTTAGTCTAGAGATTAAGGTTGAGGTATTCAAAAAGATGTATAAATTGGTAATCGATGAGATATATGGATAAAGATGTTTGTAAGAAGATTGTCAAGAGAATGATAATCAAACTAATAAAAATGGAAAAAGATTACCCAAACGATAGTGACTTGGGTATGCATATAAGAACTTATATAAATAAACTATGGAAAAGATAAAGAGAGTAATTACAGAGGTATTTAAACTTATGAAGTATAGGAATAATATTCTTGTTGCAATAAAGGATACAGAGATAAGAATACTTAACGATGCATTGTCTGATGGTATTGTAAGACCTTACAACATAGAACTTCTAAAGAAGTATCAAGAGAAATATCACCTAATTGACGATACATTAATCTTTATATAATGACAGACAAAGAGTTAAAGAAGCTGGCATTATACATAGTTGATGAACTAACAAAACCTAGTGACGATATGATTGACAAGCTAGGTTTCTACCTAATGTTCTTTGACCAGAAGCAGTTTGATGAGTATGAAGATTTAAGTATCAATCATGAGATTGAACAACTTAGTAAACTACTTGCAATGAATCTTGAAAATGAGGAGTATGAGACTGCGTCTTTAATTCACAAGAAGATTAAGAAGTTAGAGGAAGAGAAAAATAACCTCAATAAATAATTATGTAACATAAGGACAAAGATTTTTTTTTTAAAAAATCCTAAAACCACTAAACATGAAGAAATTTAAAATCACATCATCTGTCACTAATGGTAACTCAGTCAGGGTTGATTATATTATGGCAAATGATTCTGTTAATGCAGTAAATAATTTAATGAAATTATACCCCCAAAAGAGGGAGATAAAAAGTATTGTATCACTTTAATTTTCAAAAAGTGTAAACTTAGTAACTTAATATATAATAACAACTTACTATCTTTACACTTTTATTAAACCAATGAAATCAAATCGAAGAATAAAATGGCTATGGGATAAACGCATCGTAACAAGGCGTTACCCAAGCGATAAACCAACCGAGACATTCTCTTGGGGTTGGTATTACGAGAACGGCACACACGAGTGCTATGAACTATTCACCACACAAAACTTAATCGTGTCATACAAGAGTTACTACTGGCACATATCAGTTATTAAGTACATCAATGAACTTTCATATAAAGAATTTCGTGAGGTCTGTTTATTTATTGCAGACATCGAAAATGGTTTTGTAAAGATTAACATGGAGAAGTCTAGGGTTGACAAGATGATTGATACTTTATATAAAGATGATAGTGACAGGTGTCCACCGAACAAGATTCGTAAAATAATCTTCAAGGTTGGTTGTGGTCTTGAGAGGCACGAGAAGAGGAGAATAGTGGGGCAACTGATAGGTAGGTCTAATCGTTTAAGTATTGATGACGTATATATATGTATGCAATACATTCATCACTCTAACTGTAGGGTTACGATTACTTCCTTATCGAAAGATATAAAATGTAGTAGACCAACCTTATATAAGGTAATGAATGATGAGATGCGTGAAGAGATGAAGCGTCTTAATGAATTACTGAAGGATGAAGAACTACAACGAGAAAAACTACGAAAGGTACAAACAGGATATACTGGAGAATCAACCTCCAGTCAAACCTTGGACAGAGTATACAACAGAGGAATTGATAATCAAATTCCTACCGATGGTTGAGAGTATTGCTAGGTCGTTTAATACAAGCGACACGTCTAGTGGTATACTAGACATCATGGACTTGATTCAGTACGGCTCAATGGGACTGATAGCCGCAGTTGAGAAGCTAGACATTGACGTATCTATGGAGAAGGATAACCCTGAGAGGTCCATTAAGTCTTTCCTGGCTAAAAGAATTAAGGGTGCGATAAGGCGTAGTGTGGATAACAACAGAGGTACAATGAAGATTACGGAGTATCGTCAGAACGAGATTCGTAAGTCCAGGCATGGTGTTGAGCTGATATTTAACTCTGTGTTTAAGAGTATTGACGAGTACGATAGTTCTAGTGGTAACCCGTTTTATAATATACCTGAGATTGATAAGACATATAATATAGACATGTTGAACTCTTATCTGTTGAATATAATGAAACAAATACTCAATTTTGATGAATATCACATCGTGAGATTATTCTATGGACTAGACTGTCAGAGACAGGGTGCGAAGGCTATATCTAGATACCTCGGAATGAATAAGATTACAGGTCACTCTAAGATTTCATCCATGAAGAGATATGCCATCGACAAAATAATTCAAAAAATAAATGTAGAAAATCTATTGTTGTTTGAATAATTGATTACATTTGTACTCACAAAGGTTGCAAACCGAATATCATTTTTCTCTTATCAAAAAGCCTAGTTGAAGTTTTGC
>Ga0181369_1000474_pt1 | contig 11447 bp, 14 predicted proteins | sample LowvirmetaG_8_FD_130088 | JGI IMG/M metagenome (GOLD analysis project Ga0181369, IMG submission 130088) | Marine viral communities from the Subarctic Pacific Ocean - Lowphox_04 viral metaG | ecosystem: Environmental > Aquatic > Marine > Oceanic | place: Subarctic Pacific Ocean | collected... | reverse complement strand
GGAGGGTATATTGTATGAGTATCTACTGAAAAGAATTTTAGACCCATATAGGCATCTGAAAATTCAACTGTAGATGGAAGTTTTAATATAAACCCATCATTTATTATACCACCCTCAACTACATTAGAAGGACTACTTAATGACGCAGTATAAAATGCTTTAATAGAATCAGTAACATCTATATTAATATCTTGATCATCATTATAAAAAAATCTTTGATTAGTAAAGATATTATCATAAACAGAATTATTAATATACCAATTCCCACCCCCAGGAGTAGTTCCATAATCTAAGGCTACTCCACTAGGTAGTTCATCTGGGTCTAGAGTCCATTGTTCACTTCCACTTTTAATCCTGTAAACCCAAGAAACACCATTTGTAGTTTGAGGGGAATCCAGAAATTTTCCTGTCCCCATTTCATAGGTTTTAGCATTTACCCCTATCCACACAGGATAGGCTTCAATATTATAATCTGTGGGGATAGAAGTAGCATCCGCTATAAATAATCTTAATGAAGCCGAATATGATTCAGACGCTACTAGATCTGCTGGAATATCATCTGTTATAACTTCATTTATATCCCCTTCAGAAAATTTAATTAATGTTCTTCTTACGTCTTCGGGGACATTTGAATTTTCAGGTTGGAGATTTGCTATTTCTAAAATCTCATCCCTTCCGGTATTCATTGTAGGGTAAGCAGAGTATAGAGTTGCGTCTTTTTCAGGAAATATTTTGTATACTGCCATTTTATGAGATCATTAATACTTTTTTACCGGTGCCCGCATCCGACCCAAAAAATTCACTTCCTGTTGTATAAAGAGCTCCCGCTACACCCGGATCAATAGTCGGAAGATTAGCTATAGAAAAAGGAGTTGAACCCGTTCCACTAAATATAAAACTACCTGATACAGTTAAGCTACCTGATACGGATGCACTACCTGTAAATGGGAAATTGGAAAATTGCTTATATCTTTTCCCTCCTACTGTAGTAATTACATCTACACTATTATCTGTGGAAGTAGAATCGGTTGCGTCGTAATAAAAAAATCTTTGGGGTGATACAGTATGAAATAATTGATTTGCTAAAGGATACTCATACGCCCTTAAAGCTGTTAAATCTTCAAATCTAATTGTATTACCTGTATATGATGAGGAATTCCAAGCTAGAGAAGAATCAGTTAAATTTGTTTTAAATTGTCCCGTATCTTTTTCAAATATAGTTTCTCCTGGTTGTAATGGGGCTGTTGTATTTACTATAGAATTATTTTCCAAAGTAGATTTAGTTCCAAAAAAGTCAGGTAAAATTAATCTATTATTTCTTTTTGCCATGTTTTATTCTGTTATTTCTCCCCCAGCTTCTATAATAGGAGGTTCATATCTAACCTGTATTTGAGAAGGTGTTTGAGTTGGAGATTTACTTCCAATTCTAGGCACCTTATTTTGATCTACAGATTTTGTATTATCCGCCATTTTATAATAAATATTATTAAACTGGGGTTGATTTTATCTTGTTATAAAAAGAAGTTATGGAGACTTTGTTTTCAGTTTGTACTGAATGGACATCTTTACTAAATAAAAATTCAACTTCATTAAAAGTTTTAACTCTACCAAAATCAGGTACTATATGAGCATTAATTAATTTACTAGTTCCTCCACCTCCTGGGGGTGATTTATATCTTTTACCTTGAGGAGATACTAGTGTAGTAACTTTGCTTGTACTTGTTCCTTCGGATCCTGATGGAGTTATTAAATCTGTAGGATCCCAATTAAAAAGAATATTTGTATCTAATGCTTTTAACCCATATTCAGGAGCTGGTAGTGGGTATTCGTAGTCCTCTATAAATGACTGAGATGCGAATGTAATAAAATTGCCAGTATAAAGATCAGGAACTGCTGTAATATTTTCTCCTATTGTAGGATCATATATTTCAATTATGTTTGTATTACCTCTGGCTGCAACTGAGGGAGATAACTCTAGTCCATAATTAGGATAATATCTTGACATTTCCATTGTGCCCCAATCAGCAGGAGTATCTTTTTCTTTATCTACATCATCTAAAGGGGTATTAAAAATGCTAATAATTCTCCCTCCCATTTGTTTCTGTAAATCAAAAACACATGCTATTAGTATAGTATCTCCTTGTATAAATAAAGATGAAGTTTGTAGAGTTTTTTCGGAGGGTGGCCAAAACTCATTTGGGATATGGAAACCTCTGTACCCCGCAGGAATATCATCAAAAGACTCAGAGGGATATGATGGTGGTGGGTATTTTTTATCTTGTTGATAGTCAGCCCAACTTCCTGATACTTCTAATTCTCTGTAAACACATTCGCAATAGTATTTATCAAATCCCGCGGAAGTGGATGCTGCAATATCTTTTTTAATATGAACTTTAGCTGGGGTATCCCAAGCGTATGAATGTCCTTTTCGGTATTCGTTAGCGGAAAATAAAGGATGTTCCATTTGGAAAACAGTAATAAAATCCTCGGCATCTTGTAAATCCATACTTGAACTATCTGGGATGGAAAGGTTAAAAGAAAATCTAACTAGATTAGTAGTAAATAATCTTAAATAAGCAGCATTTCTACCTGCTACCTTATCATCACTCACTGTAAAAACATGTTTTTTACCTGTTACTCCTTGTAATTTAGTTCTTGCTTTATTCTCTCTATTTATGTATTTGTATGCACCTGGTTTATTTGGGTCTCTCCATACTTCAGAAACATATTGATAAGACCCTTCTACATATTGGTCTGATACAGGTATATTTTTTAAAAGATATTGAGGCATATTTAATAAGGATTTGAACCATTAACGTTTTGGGCAGATGACCTTGGGTCTAATGGAAAAGAAATATTATTAGGAGGTTCATTATTTTTATCACTAATTTGTTTATCATAATTAGGTAAAACTTGAAACATCCCCGAAGAATCACCCATCTTATAATTACGAACTTGAGTAATAGTTTCTATTCCTTTTTTTCCAATATCACCATCCTGGTAGCATCCTATTAAAACATAAAAAGTTTCATTTTGGTTCCAAAGAGTATCTACGTTTTCCTGAACTATAGTTTCGTTATTTATTTTTCCGATTACCGTGGAATTTCTATTAGCACCCCAAGTGTAACGATATTCTACATCAAACCATTCCCCCATCTCTAATGAAGATGATAAAATAAAAACTTGATCAGAAACAACGTTTGGGTCTGGGTTTGATGCTCTAAGTTTTAGAGAGAAGAATTTTTTAGTACCCTCATACTTAATATTATTAGCTAATTGGGATCTATATCCACTAGCTAGCCCTAATTCATACTCATCAGCGATTGAAGGAGGGTCATGTTGGGAAAAGGTTTGACAAAATTCTCCGTCTACCCCATTGAATTTAAGGAATCTTACTTGAAATGAATGAGTAGTAAAATAATTATACTCTGATCGAAGTTGAAGACCATTATCAGGTCCTTTTTGGTCAGAATAATTTATTTTAAATTGATGGGTATCTGTTTGAGGATCGTATTGATAAGCTTCTCCTCTTCTATCAGGATCAACTAAAATCTCCATATAGTAAGGTTGAAGTATTTCTTGTGAACCAGATTCATCTAAACTTGAACTATTAAATATAGAACCAGTAATACCTACAAAAGTAGTACTTGAAGCTTCAGTAATTTCTGTTGATGAAAATGTTGACATAATTTTTATCCTAAATCCCCCCCACCCTCTAGTGAGCTATCTAATTGTTCTATTACTACCTGTTGTTCAGTGAATGTTTCAACCCCTGAAACAGTCTCCATTGTAAATATTATCTTAGAAGGTGAATATGTTACTCTATCGTAAGATAAATCTTTAATTGCTACATCTGGGATTAGGTAGCCTTGTAATTTGATGTCAAAGGTGGTTTTTACTGCTCTTTGTTCTCCTGCTTGTAATTCTACTGTTGAAGAAAAACTATCAATTGAGGATTTAAATTTAAACCTAGCAGGATCACCCCAGTACGAATCTGAAGCATAATTTATAGCTTCTGTGATTTTATTCATATGTTCTACAAAATCTGTAAAAATTACACATGAATAATTCATAGTTACAAAATCGGGTACTACAGATAAAATAGTTTTTTGTGTAGGTTTTCTATTACTTAACCCATTTTCAGCAAAGAAATTATCATAAGCATTTTCTTTGGTGAATTTTGGTTGGAATGTATAAAAATTTTGAACTTGATTGTCTAAGCTTAATATTTTATTAGTATATCTTTGACGAGTCATATTAGTACGCTTGAATACGACCGCGGGGATTAAAAGTTGACCATCTCTTCCTCTCATAAACCCATCTTTTTGTATAGCAGACCATCTTTCTGGGGAACCATAATAGATTGGGACTTCTAAATTTTGACCATTTTTAGAAATGGTGGGTTTAATTACATTTTGAAAATAAAATAAAATAGACTCGTCAATATCCTGAATACCCACAGTAAAGGGTTTAGGATCTTTATGTGTTACTTTAGTATTTAAAGCCCTATTAAAATCCCTTTTAGTGTAAGAAGTATCAACAGGATTATTAGTTAATTCTTTTGATAACTCAGTTTGAGTTTTTGGTATAGGTTTTCTTTTAGCCATTAAAGTCTAGTTTGCTTTATTCCTACTACATCTGGTCTTACTAAATGGGCATCTAAGTTGATTGAAAGTGAAGTACCAAACTTTTTAAGATATTCATTATCCCCATAAGCATAGTCAGGGTTTTTACCTACGAATAATTGATTTTCTATAATTTGATGAACTTCAAAGTATAAATCATTCCACAATACAATATCTCCTATTTCACATACTAAATCTACATCTACTAAGTCTGCTCTTAATACTGAAAATTTAAAGTCTCTTTTTAAATCAGGACCAAAATCATCATCTGTAATATTTTGGTCTCCTCTTACAATTAATCCATTAATTAAAACAGGATCTCTATAGGTTTTTTCCATAGATTCCCCGTAAATATTAGAGGTAGTAGCAGAAAGTTCTAACTTATAGATTCCTAACTGTTGTTGAACAATATCATTGACCAATTCACGGTTTAAATTTCTAAATAATGATATGTCTCTTTCGCCTCCAAAAAGTGCCATTATATTCTTTTAAGGGTATCTAAGTTAAATTTTACCGATCTTACCCCAGCTATTCTCACATTTCCTTCTTCTGAAGTTAAAATTTCTTTCCTAAAATTTTCTATATCTTGTTTAGGATCGTTTGTATGGGTAATAAACTTGATTTTAACTTTAGTATATTCTATATTTTCCTTTTGTGGGTAGTCTTCTGGGGTAATGTTATCCACAATGGTAACTTTTTCTAAAGCCCTAATTTGGGCATTAATATCACTTACATTTTCTTTACGGTCAGATAAAATATAACCCTCTACAGAGTAAGTGTTTAAAATCTCGCTTAAAATTTGTTTTAATTTAATCATCCTACAAAAATTGTCATAGGAACCTTATTAAGTTCCTGTTGTTTAAAATCTCCTTCTTGTGATTTTCTTTCTAATAAAGATTTTCTTGAAGTTTCATCAAAGTATCCTCTTAGCTTTTCTATTAAGGCATTTTTCTCTGCTGTAGCAGCAGAAATCAAATCCCCTTGGTTTAAAGTTACATCGGAATTTGGGATAGGTACAGTTGAATATTTTCCTCTCACATATCCTAACATTTCTTTAGCTAATGCCAATGTATATTCAAAAATCCACTGTCTTCCTATCGAGTTTATTTGTATGTAAACAGGGTTAGTATATGGAACATTTGAAACATTTGTAATTTTATCTGAAGTATCTTGGGTAGCAGTTGCTAAACGATCAGATTTTAAAATGTATTCAAAATACAATTTAGAGCCTTGATCTCCTGATTTTGGAATAGGGAATATTTTTAATTTATTGTTTCTGATCTGGAAGGTATGGTTAGCCCTTCTTACAGTATCTGCCATTTCAATTTGTTGCATTCTTGCCATGTCAAAGCTTAAAGGCATCATTAAGAATTGTACAGCAGGAGAGAATCCACCAAATCCAAAAGCATCCATTAAACCTACAAAACCATACCCAGTTCCAGCAAATGGATCATAAAACCTTTCAATCGCAGGTGAAGGCTCATAAAATACTTTTTTAATCTCCATATCACTTCCTGTAATTCCGTTTTGGGAAGCGAAAGTATCGAAATCGTAGTCTTGGATAGAAGATGTCAATGTAAAAGAACCTGTTCTATAATCAACGTTTCCTCCAGTTCCAGCCTCGGTAGCATACTGTTCGGATAAACGCACTACAGGACCTAAATTCGGTGTAGCTAACGAATGATTTAAGTTAGATGATGTCGGAGCTCCCTCTAAGGATAAATAATCTTCTTTAACTTTATAAGCATAAAGCTCATTTCCATAAGTAGTAATAGATTCCTCAAAAGCAGTATAAAAGTTTAAATCTTGTAATTCTACATCAACTAGAGGATATCCTAATCTTCTAGCACAAAAATTTGCAACTTTATCCGCATCAGATTGGAAATCTGAGTCTGTATCATATAAACCTCTTGGGGTATCACCTGGGGAGAATGAGGATGATCCAGGCCAGATAGAGATATTTGCCATTGGTTTTTGTTATAAATATTAGAGAGTTGGTATCTCAATAATATCAAACGTAGAACCTGAAGACATTGCCTCTAATGAACCTGTAATTTGTTCTGTAGCGTATAAAAGGTATTTATTAATTACATTATCCCCGCTGTTATCAACTGAAGCTGAGGTATTATTAATATAGAAAGGGAGACATGCAATTTGTCCACTCCCAGAAGCATATGCATCTTGTGAAGAGTACATAAAGCAATCTACAGGGGTTTGTTGTCCGTCTTGTGGTAAGTGTAAAACAATTCTAAAGTATGGAGTTGTGTATACTCCTGAGTTGTAAGTGAATGTTCCGTTTGTTTGTATAGCCATTTGTTTTTGTTTTTAGAAAGTTGATAAAGCTGCTCTTTTCCAACCAGCAGAAGTTTTTACATAAAAATAATCATCATCATAAGATATATCACCTTGGCTTCCTTGTGAATCTGAGGTGCCTGAGGGTGTTACTGAAATAGGTATACCTACTCTACCATCAGATGTTACTTTAAATAGATCAGTTCCATTTGAATCTTCAACAAGGAAAGCCATTTGGGCGCTAGTTGTAAATCCACTTTTTACATGAAGTCTAGCAGTAGGGGCAGCTGTTCCCATTCCTATTTTAGCATAAGTATGTGTAGGTCTTCCTATTACAATAGCATATGCTTGTGTTATAGTAATACTTGTTCCTATTGCAATAGCATAACTTTGTTTTAAAGTATTTGACTGTCCTATACCAATTGAATTTACTATACCTCCTACATTTCCGTATGAACAATTATACCCAATAAAAATATTTTGTTGACCTGTAAGAGCAGTTCCTTCACTTCCAGCATCCCTTCCTATAGCAATATTATATTGACCAGATGTTTGATTTTTAAGAGTACTATGACCTATTGCTACACTATAATCTCTTTCATTAACTTTTAATGCATCTCTTCCAAGTGCTATATTATGATCCCCCTGGTTTGAGGCAAGAGGATTTGCACCAATTCCAATATTTCCATCTCCTGTGTTAGATCCTCCTGCAGCGTTTCCTGCTCCTATAAATGCATTATTAGTTCCTTGATTATTTTTACCAGTGTCAGCACCTATCAAGACATTACTTCCAGAACTAAATTCTCCTGCTTTAAATCCTATACTTACGTTATTAGTAGCAGCAACACCACTTACTGATCCAGAATATTGGTTTTTACCTGCATTAAATCCTATAAAGACTTGTTGATTACCAAAGTTATTTTGGCCTGCTGTGTAACCTATATGTACACAATCACCACCTTTGTTAGATGAACCCGCAAGTTCTCCAATCATAACAGTAGAACTACCACTATTATTTAAACCAGCACTTTCTCCAATCATAACACAATTAGAGCCTGAATTATTTTGGCCTGCTACTCTTCCGATAGCGGTAACATCAACTCCTGTATTATTACTTAATACACTATTGCCTATACCAAGAGATTGTACATTACTGGAGGTGGTAAAGATGATTCCATTTACATTGAATTCCCCGTTAAGGGTCATATCGGATGTTGCTGTATTACCTGTATCTAATACTTGTTGTAGGTTTTGAGAACCACCACCTCCGCCTCCACTAGATCCTGTGTCTACTACTAGGTCAAATGTAGTACCATCACCTTTGGTGAAGGTTAATGTGTTTAAGGACACTGAACCTGTTGTCATTAATGAACCGGTATCATCCGGTAATCCTGCTGATGCCAAGGATGCTGATACACTTGGAAATCCTTGAATTGCTAGGTCTCCTGAGGCTGATATGTTGCCCTCTATGGTTAGTTTTTCGGTGGGTGATGTTGTACCTATGCCTACTTTTCCATCTGTAGTTAAGGAAAGATTTTCTTGTCCAAGAGCACCTTCTAAAGTAATTCCTCCTGCTGCTCCATAAATTTTTGAACCCCCACTCCCTCCAACTGCGCCAGTATTGGTTTTAATAACAACACCCCTATCTCCGAGATTATTTTTAAATTTAAACTCAGTAGCACCAGCAGGGGTGAATTCAAAACATGCTTCTGTAGGAGAGCCACCCCCAGTTCCCAATAGAATTTTTCCACTTCCACTTACATGGAATAGACCTTGGGGTGAATCTGTGCCTATGCCTACATTACCTGTAATAGTAACATCCTGATTTAAAGGATTAACAAATGAAGCAGTATCAGCAAATGAGGAACTTACCTCTTTTATAATTTCGTGAGATGCAGAAACAGCATATGAGGCTGAAATAGCGTGAGAGGCTGAAATAGCGTGAGAGGCTGAAATAGCGTGAGAGGCTGAAATAGCATGAGATGATGAAATAGCGTGGGAGGCTGAAATAGCATGAGATGATGAAATAGCATGAGAGGCTGTTACAGGAAGAGTATTTAAAATACTACCTGTACCATTATACAAGAGGGACCCATCGGTTTGTACAACTCTTTGGTAGGTATCCTGTATATTTTCCCCTGTAAAATCAGGTAACGCCATAACTTATTCTATTTTAATAAAGTTTATTTACGATACCTTCTAAAATTGGTGTTTTTTGTTTAGGGTCGACTTTAAACTTTTTAATATATGCATCTAATACTTTATTTACTAACTCTTTGTTCTCTAAGATATTTTTAATGGTAATATCTTTTTTCTTGAACGCCTCAGTTAGTATGTGAATATGGTTTCTTTCTTTTGGTTTGGCAACCTTAGGTGTAGAAGCTTTTACAGATACTTTTGGTTTTGCTTCCAAAATAGGTTTTGAAGGGGATTGGGATTTAACTTCTACAGTTAATTTTTTAGAAGCATCGATTTTAAAATCATCACTCCAAGGAGTAAAATAAGTATCTTCTGCTACTACCTCTAATTTGATTTTACCTTTTACATTCTCATCTAATAGTCCCTTTAATTTTTTAACAGGAATTTTACATTTTCCAGATGAGGAAATTTCACCGTTAAATACTAAGTTAACGTCTGGGGATTCAATAAGGAGTCGAGCGAAGGATTTTTTAAGGGAAGCTCCCTCTAATTGTAAATCACATTCAAATACCTCTGTTTTATCTGTAAAAAGTGTATACATAATTATCTTATATTATTGATTTTTTCAAATATTTTTTGAAGGGTATCTTCCATTTTTTCTAATCTTGATACAATAGTACTACTTTGAGTCTCTAATATAGCAATTTTAGTATCACGAGCAGCATCCCTTTTTTCATTTTCTTCCATTTTTTCCTTGATTTCCTCAATTTCTTTATGGTTCAAATTAGTTTGCCACTTTGTATATAAAAAGGCCGTAACAACAGCTCCTAACCCTCCTAATGCTTCTAGTAAAATGTCGTTCATTTATTTTATTTTTATATCGATGTTTAAAACTTCTTTAATTACAAGTTTAACATCTTTTGCTTTTACTTTAACCTTTTTCACTTCGTGAGTTTCTTTATATTCTTTACCTTGGACTTTACATAACAATTTGATGAATTTTTTCTTTTTTTCTTCATCTTTGAAAGTCTCTTGATAACTACCTCCACCTCTTACTAACTCTTTTACTAATTCTACTTCGTCCCATGTATATGGATTGTTATCCCAAGTAAAATTAGCTGTATCCCACTTAAATATAACTGTTTCGGCCATGTTAATAAATATTAATCTCTATAATTAGAATAAATATCTAAAATTGGCTGAACTATATCATGTCTATGGTTATGTCTTAAAGTTACTAACTTAAAGCCTTCAACTTGTGCTTCGATATTTGGTAAAAAAGCAAACCCTGATTCCTTTTTATAACGTAAATCAATTTGGGAAACATCACCACAAATTACCATTTTTGAATTTCTTCCTAAACGTCCTATAACCATTTCCATTTGGTTATGGGTTACGTTTTGTGCTTCATCTACAATTACAAAACTTTCTGTAAATGTAATACCTCGCATAAATGCAAATGGGATGATTTCAATCCTACCTTCATCTATTTCTTTCATTACTTTATCTTTATTATAAAGTTTAAATAGATTTTGATGGACAGGTGCTAACCAGGGATCCATTTTTTCTTTAATATCTCCTGGGAGGAATCCTATTTCTTCTTTTGAGACGGTAGGGCGAGTAATTATAATTCTTTCTACCTGTTTAGTAAATAACATATCTAAAGCAGCTTGACACGCCACTAAAGTTTTACCTGAACCTGCTGCTCCTCTTAGAATTGTAACAGGATTTTCTATGATATGTTTTTTTGCTTCTTTTTGCTCGTTATTTAAAGATAAATTAAACTTAATAGGATTTTTAGGTCTTTTTTTCTCGTTAAAAATAGGATCGGTATGGTGATTTGAGCTCATGTTCTGTTGGTTTAATTTTTACTAATGGATCTACTCCAGCTTCAACGTGGTCTGTTACGTTTTGTAACGTTTGAAAGTCAAACCTTTCATCAAGTGGTAAAACTAAATCAACCTGAGAACCCCATCTAATAAAAGAAAACCTTTCGTTTTGTGCAAAAATTTCATTTTGATCATTCGTAAAATGTGAAATTACATTTACATCTTCGTCTGCAATTTGAACTAAATAATATGTATAATCTATAGAAGGTGAATATATTTTATTCCACATTCTCTCGTTGTTAGTTAAATAACCCATATTGTTAGGATTGATTGTCCTACTTAGAATATCATGTTCTACAGCCAACATAGGTTTATTATAACTCTCGATTGCATCTAAAGCTTGGTAAGTTAAAACACCTCCATAAGGAATTCTATTTACATGAACATCATAAAATGACATAAAAATTCCTATAACTAATGCTGGTTGGTTATAGTCAGGATCTTGTAGAACATCCTGTAATGTATAATCTACTCCCTTAATCTCTATAATAGGTTCGTTTGG
>Ga0181369_1000473_pt1 | contig 11459 bp, 19 predicted proteins | sample LowvirmetaG_8_FD_130088 | JGI IMG/M metagenome (GOLD analysis project Ga0181369, IMG submission 130088) | Marine viral communities from the Subarctic Pacific Ocean - Lowphox_04 viral metaG | ecosystem: Environmental > Aquatic > Marine > Oceanic | place: Subarctic Pacific Ocean | collected... | reverse complement strand
TGGAACGCTGCGGAGAAATAAAATGAAATTACTTTTAGAAAGATGGAATAATTTTCTTAACGAGGAAAAAGTCTACACCGTTAAAAGCGGTGACTCTCTAGGAGTCATAGCCAGTAAACTTGGTGTGACCATGGCGGATATACAAAAGGCTAATGGTATTACAAATCCTGACCAGATACAGATTGGTCAAGAATTGAAGATTCCTACATCATCTACTAAAAAACAATATACTGACGACCAGCTTTTGGCCGGACTGCTAATGGGCGAGGCAGAGCAGGACGGAGAGATTGGGATGAGAATGGTTTACCAAATTATCAAAAATCGGGCTAATCTGACCGGCCTTAGCAAGCTACAGGTTGTTAAGCAGCCAAAACAGTTTAGTATCTTAAATGAGCAAACAATAGAGCAATTGACAGCTAAAATGATTAAACGAAGCGAATTCTATGTGGCTGACGCCCTAAAGGTAGGTAAAAAAATAAAAGGAATCTATGAAATCGCTTTGGAGATAGTAAAGAAAGACCTTGGGACTTCGGAGGTCGGAGATTCTACTCATTATTATAATCCCGATAAAGAAAACCCAAATTGGGCAAAAGAAGGTGAACCATGCTGGGTCAAGCACAAAGAAGTTGGTAACCATATAGTTGGAAAATATATGGGAGACCGCATGTATGGGGCTGCAAGTGATGGGAAAGGAAGATGCTACTGGGATCGGCCTGCTACACACCCTAAACGACCTCCTGGAGCAGGCTCTAAAAATTAGTCATCCGCCTGCAACAATAAATAAATGCTTTTTATGAATTATGGGTCTATGTATAGTCCAATGTGGAGGGTCTATACAATGACTTTTATATCAGGACAAAAAGGTAATATTGCAGTAGAATACGGACTTATCATTTGTTTATTACTTGCTATTGTTGCTTCTTTATACATAGATGTCGGCGCAAAAATGAACACCTCTTTGTATACTTTAACAGATGCTATGGGAATTACTAATACTCAAGGCTAATTACTACATATTTTAGGAGTTATTAGCATGAGTGGTTTTAGTTCATTTAAGAATAGTAAACTTTTGTTTGAAAACTGGAGAAGTCATGTCACAGAAATCTCTGACCCAGTAGCAGACAAGTTAGCGTCTATGAGTGACGCAGAAAAAAAAGAAATGGAAGGCATACTAGATTCTGACGACGACAACGAGGGCTCAATGACCCTTCAGGAAGACGGACACACTGATGTTGCCTCTGCTATGCGTAAGCTTAAGGTTGCCTGTGAGAACGCTCAGGACCTTTTAGAAGTGCTTTCTAGAATGCCACACGAAGGAGATCTTCCCTCTTGGTGGATGAGTAAAGCTACGCTCGCTTCAAACTACCTTAGCAAGATGAGAGATTATCTTGTTTACCCTTCAGAAAAGCAGCTTAAACTACCTCTAGAAGAGAAAGACGATCCTGTCTCTAAAGAAATCAGTAAGTTGGTCGATAAGGGAACTCCTCACAAGCAAGCTGTTGCAATCGCTCTTGACATGGAAGAGAAAGGTAAGATTTAAGCAACAGCTTCCTTAAGCAAACTAATCTGCATAAATGCAAATTCTAGTACTAATTAGTATGTATCTTTGTAGGGTGGTAACATGGTTAAGTTTTCTAAAGATTTGGTAAAAAAGTATATTTTTCAGGCTTTAAAAGAAAGAGATCCAAATATTAAAGCTAAGATAACAAAGAAAGATATTTCCAATATTGTTAGAGAAGAAGTCTCCTCCTACTACGAGGGGAAAAAATGAATATAAAACAATTTGAAGATCACTTACGCAAACAAGTCCTTGCCGAAAGGAAAGCATACCTGGAAAGCAGAAAGTCCTTCTCGGAGACAAAAGATCTTAATATTCTGGACGAAGGCGTAATGGATGCAATTGCTTCTTTAATTGGTCGTAGCGAGACAGCTCAGAGGTTCTTTGCAGGCAGATACCTAAGCTATATGGGAGTTCCAACTAGTAGTAAACTTTACGCCCCATTTATGGCATATATCGCAGATATTGACAAAGTAGAGCTACAAAAACTATTCAACGGTGAGGCAAAAGCAAGAAAACATTTTGCCGAGTATTCGACGTTGCTCACACTACAAATTCTACAAAATGATTTTACAGATATTTTTGGCTTAAATGAAAAGACTCATATTGGAGGCGCTTTATTAGACGCTATTCAATCTGCTATTGACAGTGACTCATTTAAGGAAGCGGTTAGAGGTTCTATTTATGATTCTCTTATGAATGTTAGCAAGGACAATTTCAGTGCCGCTGAGAAAGAATTAGATGGAGATGAAGATGGGATCGACAATGCGGTAGAAAAGATCCTCGGGTCAGATTCCAACAAGCCAGATGATATAGAGGCTATAAAAACCAAACTACGAACTGGAAGTGATGAACCACCTCCAGACATTTTTGTACCTGCAGATCCCAAAGAAGTAGAACCTGTGAAAACGAAAGTGGCTAAGAAAAAGAAAAAAGCAGAACCTGAAGGTCAACTAGGTCTCTTCGGACAAGAACCAGTGAAAAAGGAAAAAGAGGTCACTGACGAGTTGGAGGATAAGGACGAAGATACTGATGATAATCAGGCTGAGGAAGGGCCACAAAAGGGCAATGAAGAAGCTCAGCAGACAAGCCTGTTTGAAGAATCTTCTCCAATCTCCTCAGAATTGCTACAGAGGATACTAGACCAATGAACGATTCAAAGATTAAAACAATCGTGGAAGAGGTTATCAAAGAGTATTTTGCTCTAGTAGGGCCATCCCTTCCCACTGCTGGTAGTGTATCACACCAGACAGTCGGTCCATTTGCTCAGCACATTCGCTCTGTTTCGGGTGGTCTTGATATTATCCTACAAAGTGTAAATGATGACGTAGCGGAGATTGAGGATGTGGATGCACAAGAACTTTTATTTGTATCTATTCCCGCTTTGCTTAACAAGATTGACACACTTAAGTCTGCAATTGAGAGAAGAGCCGGACTCAATGACCCCGAATCCCAAAAAAGAGAACCTATAGCCTCTGTTGAGAAAAGAAAGAAATACTACTTGAAGAGAAAATGAGCCTCAATCCCAGCAATTCTTTTGGAGATGGATTCTCCGGTAGATTTGAGTGCGGTGACATCGTGTCTTGGAAGAATCTTGGAAAAGATGTCAACGTTGGGATGGTGTATGAAATTTATACAATTAAAATGGGTGGGCGTCAAATAAAAAAAGCAAAAATAGCTTCTTTCAAAGACATGCTGCATTACGAAATACTTGTATTAGAGCTAAAATTAGTTTCAAAAGCTAAGTAGTACATACTATTTATAGTGTTGAGGTGCCCGCAACATGAAATTTAAAGTAATCAAGAAGTGCCAAGAAGATCTCACTTCTTTACATGAGCTATTAAAGAGTTTTCTGCCTTTTGCAAAAAATAGAATGGGATTTGATAAACCGCCCACAATCTATTTTCAATCAGACGATGCAAATGCAAAAAGGCTTTTAGGAAAAACTGCACATTATGACCCAACATCAATGTGTGTCACGGTGTACGTCACAGGAAGGCACCCCAAAGACGTTTTAAGGTCCCTCTCGCACGAGTTGGTGCATCATGCACAAAACTGTAGGGGTGAGTTCGCAAAGCTCCCACAGACGTCTGTAGGCTATGCTCAGAACGATAGTCATTTGAGGGCCATGGAGGAGGAGGCATATAAAGAAGGCAACCTATGTATGCGTGATTGGGAAGATGGTGTAAAAGGCGGAAGTATTAGAGTTGACCTTAAGCTAAATGAATCAAAAAGTAATATTGTCTCTATGCTGGAGGCTGTATCTATATCTCGTGGCATGGGTTCTCAGTCTACAAGCAATAGAGATGTAGCAATCGTCCAATCTTTGTTAGTTCAAAGTGATTCTTCCGCACTACCAAGATTTGGAATTGATGGAATCTTTAGAGGCGAAACTCAAGCAGCTGTCAAGAAATTTCAGAAGAAAAACCAACTAGACGCAACTGGTACCGTTGATCAGCAGACATACGACCTACTTGTTCAAAAGGGAGATCTAAAGAAAGCCGAAGAAGAGGCTGAATCTCTCTTTGGCGGATCAGCTTCACCCGGCATGGGATACACAGGAGATGTAGTTGAAAGAAAAGAGAGAGTTGATCCAAAAACTCTCTTCAACAATCTAGTATCAAGTTTTCAAGCAAAAGGGCTCAGTCCTGAAACTTCTCAAGAGGTTTCTAAGGCTCTAGTTGCAAATGCCAAAGGGGAATCAAACTTTGTTATTGGTATTGCCGGTGACCATGGAGACTATGCAAGTGTCAAGCACGCTGACAAGAGCATACCAATCGCTGGTGACGGCCCTGCTTGTTCTCTTGGCTTGTGGCAGTTTAATGTCTGTGGTGGTCTAGGTCTAGATTTTATGAGAGCCAAAGGCTTGAGTCATGCAAATAGCACCGATCAACAAATATATGATACAATCACAGATTACGATAATCAAATTGATTACATGACAAATTATCTTGTCTCTAGGGGTCTTCCAAAAGATAAAAATGTTTATTTTTATATTAGTTGGCTAGTAAAGAATGTAATCAGGCCCGCTGAGCAGGCGCGAGCTATAAAATTAAGAAAAGGACATTACGAAAGCCTCAGAGCTTCGGGTGCTTTTGGCCTAGATCCAACTCTTAAGAGAGTAAGAGTCAAGCTTTCAAGAAAAATGTCAAAAGGTGGTATATTATACCTAGGCGACAGCCAAATGCAAGGAAATTTTGGAAAAGCTCTTGTTGCTAGGCATGGAAGTGGTGCTCTAATAGCTAAACAAGGAACAACTGCTTCTAATTGGGTACGCAGCAGAAGATTATTAGATGCACTGGAATTAGAACCATCAAGAATAATAATTTCTCTTGGAGGAAATGGTGTCGGAGACGCTGAGGGTTTGTTGAGAATGATTAAAGATCAGGCCCCTAACGCTAGTGTCATATGGTCTGGTGCCCCTCCTCCAGTAAAAGACCGATTCTATACGAAGGGCGATAGGTACGAATCACTTTTCAGAAGCAGAAAAGCAAACAACTCTAGAATAAAACAAATTGTAGAGGACGCAGGTTTTAAATTTATCGATCCTTACGATTACTTTACAAACTATACATCAAAGGGAGATGGAATTCATTTACCACGAGATGTCGCATATGCGTATGTGGATAAGACTTTTAGTGAAATGAGTTCTCCGCTCAATGAGTGGAAGAATAAAGAACTTAATAGACTACTTTTAGAAAAATTTAATTTAGGAGTTACAAAATGAACACAAAGAACTGGAAAGACAAAGAGCTTAATAGGCTCCTTATGGAAAGATTCGGCTACTCAATGTCAGAAGGTGTCTGTGAAGAGGTACATCCCGGTATGTCTCACCAGCAGTACCTAGAAGAAAATGAGCTGGAAGAGCACAGCTGCGGTACCCACGGCAATAGAGATCAAGAACTAGAAGAAAATGCTTTTGTTTTAGCAGCGGACGCCGCTAGAGATGCTGGAGAAAAGGAATTTGAATTTCCTAAAGGTTCCGGCAAGATGCATCCAGTGACAATCAAAAAAGACATCCCAGAGTAAGCAAGGAAACATAGATGCCAGATATCTACGTACATACAGGTGATTCAAATCTAAGACAGAATCTTCAAGCTTCTTGGGCATTAGCTAGAGATGCCTCTACCGCTGGGGTCATTGATTCGACTGCCACATCTTACGGGACTGCTCTCCAAGAGCGGCGAACGGGCTCACAATATTCTGTTCGTCGTTATTATTTTGCAGTTGATACAAGTGGTATTTCTTTCAAGCCAGTCTCTGCTACACTAAAGATATATGGAATCACAAATACAGACTCAAATGTTATTCTTGTTAAAATCGATCAGTCAGCCACTGGGGATGCAAGCACAAATTTCGCTGCTTCGGACTTTGGAAAAATTGATTTTACAACGCCATTCTCAAGCGAATATTCAGCGACGTGGAGTACTAGTGGTTACAATGAAATTCCTTTAAATGATGCTGCTTTAACAGAAATGTTAAATTTTGATGTAATCAAAATTGCACTTATTGGTCACGATTTTGATTTTCTTAATGTAGAGCCAACAGACGGCACTAACAGAAAAACAGGTGTTTATCCTGCATCTGCAACAAGTGCAGCTAATAGACCATTTATCTCTTACAGTCTAGAGCATGGGGAAGCATCTTACGATGTATCAGATGATTATACTATTTCTACGTTTGGATCTAATAATTTAGACAAACAATTTATCAGAAATGTTGAGCAAGTTCCTTTTTCACTTGGAGTCAAAGGCCCAAGACACTTAAGAGGAAGAACAACGTCTTATTCTGTGACTTTGGGCAGTAAAGATAAAAAGTAACTAATTAGTTAGAGGTTCTAAGAATGAAAGTTGACTTAAACTCATTAACTAGAAATTTTATACTTCAAGAAGGAAAGAGAGGGTCTGCTGACCCTAATGCCCTTTTGCAAGCAATAAAAGAAGTGCTGGAGAATGTTCGCCCTAGAAGCAGGACAGATAAGAATAGAATTTTGGTTGCTCAGGCTCATTTGAGAGAAGTTATTAGCTCCTTTCGAAAATTACAAGAGCGTGTAAACTTGCTCGAAGAAAAACTTCAAGTCTTAGAAGAAATATCAACTATGGCAGGTGGCAGTGTTGAAGGTGCTGCGGCTCCACTCGGTATAAAGGATGAAAAAGATGACTAACATTCGTGGACTTAAAAAAGTTATAGAAGTTCTATTAAATGAAAGCGAAGCAGAAAGATCTTCTTTATTAAAGGAAGATCAGAATGTTTTTAAGTCTTTTATCAGACATTGTATTAATGAAGTATACCAAGAAGTTGAATCTGTCAACGACAAAATTTCTATTCTGAGAGAGACTGTCCAAGGGATGCTGAAAGAAGCAGAGGCAACCGGGGGATCCCCAGACGCCCCTTCAGATATCACAGCTATTAACTTTTTAAAGAACCTGTTGAAGAATATCATTCCTTCTGTTGAGGAGAGCTACAAAGAACTGACATCGTCCAAGAAGCAAAGAGCCTCTTTTAGAAAGCACATCCTAAATGCTACTGAGAACCTACTTAACAGCCTGGACGCCAATCCTGAATCTCTAGACGGTGAGTTAGATGAGCTTAAGGTTAAAGTGGCTGATGAGGAGGGTGACGATACTCCTGAAGGTTTTATAGATATCTACGACGGAGAAAAAGATTCCAAAGAAGACAAGAGCAAAGATCCAGAAGAAGAGTTTGCGTCTGGTCTAGAAACCATGGATCTAGATAAGACAGGCAGAAACTCTGCCTTCGAAACATTTAAGAGAATTCAAAACCAGATTGAGAACGAATATTCTAAACTAGACCCTGATGCTAATGTAGAAGGAAGGAATGAAACTGAGAGAGATATATTTAGAGATTACCTACTCTTAAATATGAAACTTTACTTTGATACCTTTGAAGAAGATCTAAGTGTTGCTCCAGAGGAGCCAGAGACTCCAGCAGAAGACGAGTACATCAGTAAGATGGCAGGTGATGATGATAAAGAATTAATACCTCCTGAAGAAGCTGGGCTATAATGGCATGGAAAAAAGGTGTCAATAGAAAAGGTAAAAATACATACTATAGTATAATAAATAAATTAAAAAAAGAAAAGAAGATAAATAGAGAGTTTGAGATAACAGTCTCTAATTTATCACTAGAAGAACTAATAGCACTTAAACTTGAATTGTCAACACAAGCAGTCTCAGGTAAACTTTACGGATTCCAAATATGGGAGAGTTTACCAAAAATAATTCAAGAAGCTGCTTTAAAATATGCTGTATCGGCAACTAGAACAGGCACAGAAGCCATGTCTTTCCTCGGTTTAAAGAAAGACCGGTACCACATTTTGATGAAGCAGTATGACGTAAACTCCTATTTTGAAGAATAAGAGTCACACTCTGAGAAGGAATAAACTAATTATTATAGGGAGGTGATTTACTTGACAGGTAAAAAAGATAAAGGTAAGCCTTTGAAAAAGGGGTCTTACTCAATGTCAAAAAGAGTTGAAAGAAGGGAAAACATAAAGAGAAAGATGATGGAATTCTATGTTCAGAACCCCTGTGTTGACTGCGGGGAAACAGATCCTAGAGTTCTTGATTTTGACCATATCAGTAATAAAAAACACAATGTAAGTACTTTATTGAGAAAAGAATATTCTTGGGACTCAATTCTTGAAGAAGCCAATAAATGTGAAGTAAGATGTGCCAACTGTCATAGAAAGAAAACAGCTATAGAACAAAATCATTATACAAATAGATTAATAAATGAATTTTATAATTAGGGGGGCCGATGTTGTGAAAAGATTCTTAAAATTTCAATTTGGGGTATTGACTGGAACCATTATTGGCACTATCGTTGGTACGTTGATTAGTGCTCTTTTATATGGTGCGCTTGGTCTGGATGTAAGTAACATTGATGTAATTGAAAAGTGTGTAAGAGAGGGATTAAATGAAAAAGAGCTTGGTAAGTGAGACAGTGATGGTGTCGGGTGGGTTCGATCCCATCCACAAAGGCCATATTCGTCTTATCCAAGAGGCAGCAAAGCATGGAGAGGTCATTGCTGTAGCAAATTCTGATGATTGGCTGATGCGTAAGAAAGGATATGTGTTCATGGACTTTGAGCATCGCGCCGAGGTTCTTATGGCCATCAAAGGTGTTGTCAAGGTTACAGCGGTAGACGACAGCGACGGAACAGTCTGTGCTGCAATCAGGGAACATTGTCCCACATATTTCGCCAATGGTGGAGATCGTGGCAAAGAAAATACTCCCGAACAAGACGTCTGCGAGGAGCTTGGCGTGCAGATGCTCTGGGGAGTAGGTGGCGAAGACAAGGCAGCTGCTTCTTCTGAGTTAGTCAAAAGAATAAAAACAAATTGAGGTCGAAACCTAGCTGATATCATTTGCTGTGAACTATTTAAATCAGAAGGGGTTTTTATATGGCTAAAAAAACTTATGTACTGGATACCAGTGTATGTCTGTCTGATGCAAATAGCATTTATAACTATTCTAACAATGATATCATCATTCCTCTGAAAGTTTTAGAGGAGATTGATAAGCACAAAAAAAGGCAAGATGGCGTTGGCGTAAACGCTAGAAACATCATCCGGTACTTTGACGAACTTAGGAGCAAAGGAAGTCTTCAGAAAGGAGTTCGCTTAGGTAAAGGCAAGGGAATATTAAAAGTTCTTCCGGACAGTCTTTCAGATCTGCCCGCTGACCTAGATCCCGGCGTCCCAGACCATAAGATACTGTCATCGGCCATTTCTGCAGACAAAGATAATGGAAACAGAAAGACCATTCTTGTTTCTCGCGATATTAATCTCCGTGTTATCTCTGACGCCGTTGGGATCCTCAGTGAAGACTACACTGAAAATCAAATTATTAAAGAAGAGGGTGATCTATATAAAGGATTCCGAAGTGTTTCCGTTGACGAAAAACTGATCGATCATTTCTACTCTGGCGAGGAAGTGTACTTAGAAGAAGAGCTTACAAAGACATTTTATCCAAATGAGTTCGTCATGATGGTTTCGAACCAAAACGAGAAGAAGTCTGCTATAGGCAAATTTGTAAACCCATTCACTCCTTTGCATCGCCTTAGTGAATATAAGACTGGTCTCTGGGGTGTTCACTCTAGAAACAAAGAACAAACATTTGCTCTCGATCTTTTAATGGACCCGTCAGTTCAGATTGTTTCGCTTGTAGGAAAGGCTGGGTCTGGCAAGACTCTGATCTCTGTTGCCGCAGGCTTACAACAAGTGGTGTCAAATCCAAATATCGCAGACCTAGCAAAAGGGTTCCGGCAAAAAGATGGCTTATATAAAAAACTTGTTATTTCACGCCCTGTAATGCCTATGGGCAAAGATATTGGATTTTTACCGGGTACCATGGAAGAAAAGATGGCTCCGTGGCTCGCACCAGTCCAAGACAACTTGAAGTTTCTAACAGGCAACGATCAAACAACACTCCAACAGTATATGGACAAAGGAGTTATCGAGATGGAGGCCCTTACCTACATTCGTGGTCGTTCGATTGCTAATGCTTTTATTGTTATCGATGAAGCACAGAACCTTACCCATCACGAAATTAAGACCATTCTGACTCGTGTAGGAGAGGGAACTAAGATTGTTTTGACCGGTGACATCGAACAAATCGACAATATTTATGTCAATGAGCGTTCTTCTGGTTTGACTCATGCTGTCGAAAGGTTTAAGGAATATACAATCGCTGGTCATGTGACTCTCCGCAAGGGAGAGAGATCTGATGTAGCGTCGTTAGCGGCTAAAGTACTTTAGTCTGTTGACAAAAAATATATTTAACTTATAATATCTTTAGGGAGTTACGATGAGTTTAGAAGTACAATGGAATAAAGATGATGATATTAAGAAAATTCCAAATGATGTAGAGAGCCCACTTAAAAATATGATTGTTGATTATGTGGGAGCTCAGAATGACCCAGAGAACGGTCAAGTGACTATTGATATGATATTGGATTCTCTAATTAAGGAGTTCCCTGAGTTAGTTTATGTCCTTGCTGAAGAGAATTGGATTAGAGGTTATGAGCAAGGTCTCCAGGACATGGACAACTTCGGAGAAGAATGATGTCTGACGGAATCAGAGCCTTCATCAAGAAAGCTAAAAATAATCTTAAACTCTTTGGTTACAAGGATGTGATTGTCAAGGATGCTCTACCCGAACACGTAGATATTCAAGAAGTGCTTTCCAGAGTTGAAGCTAAGGTTCCTTTCCATGTTGTTGAAGAGATTGATTGCTTCTATATTGGTCATTTTAAAGAGTTTGACCTAAAAGATATCAATGCCATGTATAAAGACGGCACCATCTACATTACCAATGATCAGGATGATGTAGATGACATGGTCGATGATATGATTCATGAAATAGCCCATGCAGCAGAAGATAGATACGCTCAAGAGATATACTCGGACAGCTTAGTTCAGAGAGAGTTTTTAGGTAAGCGAGCGCGGTTAAGAGACACCATGAGAGAGTATGGCTTTGTAAGCGACGCAGATTATCCTAAGTTCTCAGAGCTTGAATACTCTAAAGAGTTCGATGATTATCTTTATAATGATGTTGGGGAAGAAAGACTCCACACATTTTGCAGTGGACTATTTATTAGACCTTATGCCTCCACGGGAATAAGAGAATACTTTGCTACTGCGTTTGAAGAGTTTCTGCTTGGCGATCAAGCTTACCTAAAGCAGCTAAGCCCAGCTGCGTATGATAAAGTTGCTCTTATTTGCTTAGAAGAGGTGTGATTTGCCACATATATCTTACTCTGAACTAAGAAACTGGTCAGAATGTCCTTGGAGACACAAGCTTCTTTATGTAGACCGTGTTGAAACCACACAAGGAAGCGAGCATACATCTTTTGGTACAGCTGTTCATGAGACAG
>Ga0181369_1000469_pt1 | contig 11482 bp, 18 predicted proteins | sample LowvirmetaG_8_FD_130088 | JGI IMG/M metagenome (GOLD analysis project Ga0181369, IMG submission 130088) | Marine viral communities from the Subarctic Pacific Ocean - Lowphox_04 viral metaG | ecosystem: Environmental > Aquatic > Marine > Oceanic | place: Subarctic Pacific Ocean | collected... | reverse complement strand
TCGTATCAAGAATATAGTAATGACGGAACGTATGTGTCTCATGTTGTTTCAAAGATGTTTGAGATTGTTTCGTCTGATAAGTCTTCTCTCATAGAAGGTGATGTGATTGAAACGATTGATAAAGGTTTAAAGATCAAAGTAAATAAACTTGGTGCGTCTGGTAATAATTATGATATCGAAATAGGTTCGAATGCTTCTATGAATATAATGGTTCGTTCTGGTGATGTAAATCTAAATGTAATTGGTAATGTAAACGTTAAGTCGTCTGGTGATACGAATGTTGAATGTGCGAACTTTCGTGTGAATGCTTCTGGTGCGATTAAGATGACTTCTGGTACTGGTAATATTGATCTAAACTAGGGTACCCGTCAAAACTGAGCGACCTTTCCTAATCTATAAATGCAATAGACACTTTTCCCCTATATACTGTATATGATTGAAACTATATTTAATGATACCATCTATACCATAGATAGTGATTGTATGATATCAAAAAGTAAGTGTGAGGAATATAGTAAAGTATATAATAATGTTTCACGATCTAATGCTGGTGGATATCATTCTACGAACATGATTGGTCAATTACAACTACTCGAAAATTTTTTACTCATACATGCAAAGACTTATGCACAGCAGTTAGGATTACGAAACAATCTAACCATATCGGAATTGTGGTTAAACATTAATTCTTACAAAGATTATAACAAGTCTCATGCTCATCCTCATTCTTGTTTGTCTGGTGTGTATTATGTCACTACGCCGAAGAACTGTGGTCGTATTTGTTTTGTTCGTGAAAGTAGTAAATTGATTGATAGTTATTTGTTGAATTACAAAGAGAAAGAAACAGTCTATAACTGGAATGAATTTTGTATACCTGTTCGATCAGGATTATTGTTATTGTTTCCTAGTTATATGGAACACTATGTAGAACCCAATGAAAATGAAACAGAACCTCGTATCAGTTTTTCTTTTAATCTTTCCTAAGATGCACCGTTAATCCCTCATGGGATTTGTTTAATTCTATTTGACATGCTAGTCTGGATATACCTTCTTGGTAATCTTCTTCGTATTCTAATAAATCAATCTCTGGTGTATCTGTGTTTGCCGGTTCGATTTTTGATGCCCACGGTTCTTGTACATACACATGACAAGTACCACATGCACATGACCCACCACAGTCAGCACTAATCTCATCTATGGTACCATTGGAATAAAACTTTGCAGCTTCCATGAGTGATCTACCTGTATCTACTTGCACTGGTATAATCTCTTTCCCTCTTACAAAGTTTACCGTAATCATTTGGCCCCCCCGTCAAAACTGAGCGGCTTTGATTTAGTATCTTTTGGGAATAACTCTAACTGTTTTTGTTTTACGATTACAACTGGTTCTTTTGCACTAGCGCATTTTCCACAGCAATCAGGTGTTCCACACTTGTCGTGAATGATTGTTTCGGTGCCACCAGTGGCAGATATGTATGTGGGTTTCTCTGTCATGATACACTATATAGTATTACAAAAAATTATTTATTTTATTCACCAATATGAAAGGTTAAGTCGTCTATATACATATGCCCTATGCCCATCAAGTCCTAAGTGCCAAGCATATCGAATTTCCTCAGTATCACAAAGTCTATCACATCAAACAACTCGGCAACTACATAGATTACGATACACGAAACATGGACGCCGATGCAAGGTTTCGTTTGGAATCTTTATGCACAGACTTACACACAAACGGTATGATGCATCCAATCATTGTTTCGTATAATGCATACAATGTTTCTGTTGGTCATCAACGAGTATGGTATGCAAAACAAAATGGTTATACACATATAGATTGTTATCACATAGTCGATCAAGTATCTTGGGAAAAAGTATTTGCATATACACAAAATGAAAACTACTGGCAAAACACTTCAAGCAAAACACATTAACTTTCCACAACACTACAAGGAACTACCATTAAAGGATCTAACCTATAAGTGGGATAACGTGCCAGTGAACGAGTGGATAGATTATGCGAATGAAAAAGGTATACCCTATAAAGAACTTTTCTCGGATATGGATCACCAAGGTTTACTCAACCCTGTTATAGTTCGTGATCTTAAATCGAATGGTGTCTATCGGAAATTTCATTGTGGTGGTCGTAGAATTATATGGGCGAAAATAAATGGCTATGATTTTATAAGTGCCTATATAGTAAAAGATTGGATAAGTGAGGAAGGTCGAAACGAAATAGATCAAATAGTTAACGACCAGTGGTTTCGTATTGACTAAATAATATACAATGAATAATATTCGAGGAATACATTAAATCCCGTCCTGGGATTGATTAAAAATTTAATCACGATTTAAAGGAGAATACATGTTAAGATTAATAACCGTTATGGCAGCAAGCCTTTTATTATCAGCATCTAGTTATGCGACAGAGGTGATGCCGTATGGTACCTTTAATTATAAAATGTCACATGACCAAGATTCATCTGGCAATGCAAGTTCCAAACTAGAGAACAATAGTTCTTTGATTGGTGTGGACATTGTTGATGTAGCTTTGGAAGGCGGCAGTGGTATTTCTGGCTTCGCTAATGTAGAAGTTGGACTAGATGTAGATGACAGTGGTAGTAATACATTTGATTCAAGAACAGCTTATGTTGGACTTGAAAATGATGGTGGTGCCGCAATCTCACTAGGTAGACAATCACATCCGTTTACCAATGTTCACAAGACAAATAATTTTGAAGTCTATGGTGGTAGTGCGTTCTGGAAATATGCAGATCGTTCTAGCAATTCTATAAAGATTTCATCTGGTCCAGTATCTGCTATGGGAATAGTAGATGGTTCATCAGGTGAAAGTGGAATAGACGTTTGGGATGTTTCTGTTTCTCACTCTATGTCTAGTATAGATATGGCAGTAGGATACACAGACGATATTGTGAATGACATTTCATATTGGGCTGCAGGTGCAAGTACATCAGTAGGTGATTTATCACTATCTGGTACTTACTCAATCAAAGATGCCGCAACTGATTTATCAGCGATGGAAGCAACTGTTGGTTGGAAAGCAGCTACATTAGGATATGGTGACAAAGAAGGAACTGGTACCTATTACACAGTCGGTCTATCTCATGGTCTGTCTGATAGTCTAAGTGTTTATGCTGAATATCAGCAAGAACAACTAGACGCAAACAGCAATGATTTAGAACACTATTCAGTAGGAACAAAGTTCTCATTCTAAATAACTAAAACAAAGGAGAAAATTCATGAACAAATGGATTAAAGATATAAGCGCTTGGAAAGACTACGGACTAATTCTTTTAGCAGTGGCAATGTTCACTGGAATATTAGCACCTATGATGATTATCAAATGGGGTCTGATCGCTTGGATCGCTGCCAACCTATGGCAGAGATGGAATAGTAAATAAGGAATCTTATGAGAGACATAACCAAGAATCGTTGGAAGAAATTAATCTATGTCTTAATTGTAATTGGTGCTTTTTGGTTAGGCCATCAATATGGTGAGCAAGCAGCTCAAATCATAGAAGATGTACCTGTACCTAAAATCATAATCGAATTGCCTTCTGGCGAAATAGAAACACCTACTGCTTCGGAAGAAGTAAGGGGTTAATAATTACAGGTCGCATCTTTTATGGTGCGACCTTTTCAATCTGATTAAAGTATGCCCAATAGTTATCACCACTATCAGTTTCATAACTAATCGAACCTGAATAGTTCATTTCAGTATCATACTCTTTAACGTTAACACCTAGTTCACCTGCAGGATCTGATTTTCTTAGACCTAGTGAAATGCTTGTGATCACTCCTTCTCTACCAAGAAGTGATCTATCATTAACGGCAACCTTGTCGCCAATCTTAATTTCCATTACGCAGCCTCCATCATAGAATAAGGCACACGCCATTTAGAACCGGCACAATCAACAAGTGCTTTTGAAGGATTCTTTTTGATAAGAACTCCATGATGTTTACGACCATTAGGTCTACCAAAGATTACTTTATCACCAACATTAAAAGATACTTTTTTAGAACCTTTTACTTTGGCAATCGCAGCTTCTAAAAGAAACAAATGTTCCTTATGTGAAGGTTCTCTAATCCATTCTAGGATATCAGATAAGTTATTAAATTGTAGTTTCATAATATAGTTTCCTTTCGACTATCTTAAATATAATGGACCAGTCCATTGTATAGGGTAATTACCGTCAAGGACATTACCTCTTGGTTGATTTAATGCAGGTTTACTCCAAGACGCAGCCTTGAGAACATCACCTACTCTAAAATGTTTAAATGCTTTCTTTACTATGAAAGAATGAACAGAATGTTTAGCACAAATTTTGATAAACTTTTGTCCTTCTTTTACAGACCATGAATTAGCAAATTCTTCTTTCATCTTTTCATTGTTAGTATCTCTATTGTAATCTTCAATAGAAGCATTAATTAAGTTTTGAATACCGTCTTCGATATTTTTTGATGGTTGTACTTTAATCATAATATAGTTCTCTCTTTCAGTTAGTTAATTTGTAGTTTTAAGTGTTTGACAACTTCGTAAGTATCAGGATGGTTATTCATAACATACTTCATTAGATACTGTCTTGTTTTTGGTGTTCGACTTGTATATTCTTCTACGAAATCTTGTAGAGGATATGATAAATTACTGAACTTATTAAGTAGTTGTTTTGCTTTATTTTTCATTGATAAATATATCATATACGGATTCTCCTTGATAGTCAAGGATTATTCCAAAAAAAATGGTATATTAAACCCTTGATAAATAAGGGTTTTTTAAGGTGCGACATTCCGCTCACCCTATGTTCGTGGTTTGTTCGCATATGAAATGGAGATTTTATGGGATTTTTAAGTAAGTTATGGTCTGGTTGGGGTAAGAGTGAGAATGTGCTACCCCCTAAAGAAGAAAAGAATAAACCAGTAATTAAAAAGAAAGTAGTTAAAAAGAAAAAGAAGACTACAAAGAAAAAGGAAAAATAATGGAATGTAAAAACTGTGGACACGGATGTCATTGTTCAAGTGGCGGATCTTGTCAAGTATCATATTGCAACTGTTCAAACTGTGAGCATCAATAATGGCTAGAGGTATTAATGTAATCGCATATGAACAAGGACCTAAGAAACGCACATCTATCGGGGATAGTGCGAGAACTAGACCTAAAAATAAGAATGCTAAACGACAATTCAAAAGAAGTGTAGGACAAGGTAAAAGAAGATAATGCCTGGTATTGCACGAAATGGTGTAGATATTGCTGGTGGTGTTGCAATACAAGGTAGTAGTAATGTTAACATCAATGGGTCTGGTGCTGTTCGCATAGGAGACAAGGTTGCATCACATGGGTTGTCGCCTCATAGTCCTACTCCACCTATGGTAGGAGGGTCATCTAAAGTATTTGTAAATGGTATAGGGGTGTCTCGATCAGGTGATGCCGCTAATTGTGGTCATACAATATCAGGTTCTTCTAACGTAAACGCAGGTTAGCATGATAAATAGTTATCATGGCAATACTTCAATCAGGATATACAGACGCATCTAGAACAAATGCAAGTGCTAGATCAGTTAGACTTTATAAAGATATTGCATTATCATTTGAAAGAAATGCAGCAACTAAAGATGTTATTGTCAAAAAAGATGTAGATGCTGTAAAACAATCTGTTAGAAATCTTATATTAACAAATCATTATGAGAGACCCTTTCATCCTGAAATAGGTTCAGGCGTATCAGCATTACTATTTGAACCTTTAGATCCTATTACTGCACAATCTTTAAAAAGACTTATAGGTGAAGTTATACAAAACTTCGAACCTAGAGCACAAGTAGTATCTGTGGAGGCTTTTCCAAATTTAGATGCTAATTCATATGAGGTCACTATAAACTTTAGAATAGTTAATATACCTGGTGAGTTAGTCACACTTACAACAATGTTAGAAAGAAGTAGATAAAATGGCAAGAAGAATAAACGTCACAGATTTAGATTTTGATGATATTAAAACTAATCTTAAAACTTTTCTGAAACAACAAGATCAGTTTACAGATTATGATTTTGAAGGTTCAGGTATGTCTACCTTACTAGATGTTCTAGCATACAATACACATTACAATGCTGTGTATGCAAACGTTCTTGCTAACGAAATGTTTTTAGATAGTGCTGATTTAAGAAACAGTATTGTATCACATGCAAAACATGTAGGGTATACACCAAGAAGTGCAACATCACCTGTTGCCTTTTTAAATGTCACAGTAAACAATGCAACTGGTTCTACATTAACTGCAGCCAGAGGCACAACTTTTATTACAAGTGTTGACGGCACAACTTATAATTATGTTGTTAAAGATGCCACAACAATTACACCTGTTGCAGGTGTATATACATTTTCTAGTTTACCTATTTACGAAGGCACACTTGTAAATAATAAATTTACAGTAAATACTTCAAATGCTGATCAAAGATTTTTAATTGAAAATGATTTGGCAGATACAACAACTTTAAAAGTTACAGTTCAAAATAGTTCAAGTGATAGTACAACAAATACATATACACTTGCCACTGATCTAGCTGACATTACATCTACATCAAAAGTTTATTACTTAGAAGGTGCTGAAGATAATAAGTACGAAGTTAAGTTTGGTGATGGTATACTTGGTTCTGCTTTATCAACTGGTAATATTGTGACACTATCATATGTTATTACAAATGGTAGTGATAGTAATGGAGCAAGTTCATTTAGTCTATCAGGATCGTTAGGTGGCTTTTCAGATGTGACTATTACTACTGCAACTAATTCTGCTAGTGGTGCTTTACCAGAGACACCAAATAGTATTCGTTTCAATGCACCTAAACAATATGCTGCTCAAAATAGAGCGGTGACACCAAATGATTATGCAAGTAAAGTAAAAGCAATTTATGCAAATGCAAAATCTGTTTCTGTTTGGGGAGGAGAAGATAACGCTACACCTTTTTATGGTAGGGTTTATATTTCAATTAAACCTGTTGCAGGTGCAACGTTAACTGAAGCACAAAAAACAGATATTATAAATCAACTAAAAGAATTTAACGTAGCAAGTATTACTCCAATCATAGAAGATCCTGAAACAACATCTATACAATTAAGTGTGAGTGTTAAGTATGATGCTAAGTCAACTACAAAAACAGCTGATAGTATTAAGGCATTAGTCACATCAGCAATAACAAATTTCAATACAAATAATCTACAAGAGTTTGATAGTATATTCAGACATTCTAAATTTATTGAAACAATAAACAAAGTAGACCCTGCAATACTATCAAATATTACAACTGTTAAATTACACAAATCGTTTACAGCAACCACAACAGGTTCTACAACTTATACGATAGGTTTCAATAATGAATTATATAATCCACATTCAGGACATAATGCAACTGGTGGAGGTGTATTAGTATCATCTGGTTTTAAAATTAATGGTGATGCTACTAATGAATATTTTTTAGATGAAGATGGTGCAGGTAATATAAGATTATACTATCTTGTGGGTACTACTAGAACATATGCAAACAGCACCCAAGGCACAATTAATTATTCAACTGGTGTAGTTACAATAAACAGTTTACATGTCACAAGTGTTTCAAACGTAGATGGTGCTACATCATCAGCTATTAGATTAACAGTAATACCAAATTCTGTTGATGTTGTACCTGTAAGAAATCAGGTATTAGAAATAGACGAAACTAACACAACTGTATCCGTATCTGCTGATACTTACGACACAACATCAGGTATTGGTTATACATCAGCAACAAGTTATGCTTCATAATCTATGGCCAAGTTTACAAAGAAAATAAGTTCCCTAGTAAGTAGGCAATTTCCACAACACATACAAGCCAATAGTCCTTTATTGGTTGAGTTTGTAAAACAATATTATCGTTTCTTAGATTCAGCACAAATTACTCTTACTAGTGTAAGTGCTAGTGATCAAATAATTTTAGAAACATCAACGGGAACAAATGTAAACTTTCTTTCATTAAATGCCACAGATGAAAAAGGTAATAATGCCAATGACTATATTTTAGATGAAGAAGGCTCAATAGGTGAGTTTACTAAAGGTGAAATTATTACTGGACAAACATCTGGTGCAACAGCAACAATACTTGCTGAAGATACAGACAATTTAAAATTATACATATCTGCAAATTCAAAGTTTGTGACAGGAGAGACAGTCGCAGGTGGCACGTCAGGTGCTCAAGGTGTAGTATCAAAGTATAGGGCAAATCCTAATGAGACACTATCACAAATCCTTGAGTATGCTGATGTGAATGATACGTTAGATGATTTTTTCATACAGTTTAGAAATAGTTTTTTACAAACTATACCAAATGATTTAACAAGTGGTTTAGATAAAAGACAACTTACTAAAAATATATTATCTTTATATAAAAGAAAAGGCACGAAGAAAGGTCATGAAATATTTTTCCGTGCATTGTTTAATGAAACACCAGATTTATATTATCCAACTGTTGATATGCTTCGTATATCTGATGGAAACTTTTCAACAGAAAAGATTTTAAAAGTATCTTTAGTATCACCAACAACTGCTGATATGTCTAAACTAACAGGACAGACAATTACACAAGCAAATATTCCAGGTAATACTACTGTTAATTTAGCAAGCGCTGTTGTAGAATCAGCAACAGTAGCGAAAGTCACTTTAGGCACTATTCAAAGAGACGTTGCTACATTAGTATTAAATAAAAATTCTATTACAGGTACTTTTCAAAATAGTTTGGGTCATGCAATAATAGATGAGACTGACGAAGATGATATAATAAACGAAGATGGTAGTAAAGTATTACAACAAACATTTGCCACTCTTAGTGGTACTGCTAATGATGATGAAGATGTTGTAATCACATGTAATATTGAAAGCATCGCTGATGATATTATTATAGATACATCAGACAGAGGAAGATATTACACAGCAGGTGAAGCTATTCCTGTTGATAATCAAAGTGGAGGAGCAGATTTATCTGTTCAGGTAGAAGATGTATCATATGGTAATATAGAAAGTATTATAATTGAAAGTGGTGGTTCAGGTTATGCTGTAGGTGATGCGTTAAGTGTCACAAATCCTACTCATGGTACAGGCCTTGCTGGTGAGGTTGCTGTTGTTAATGGTGGATTTACTTTAGAACAAGATAGTTTAGAAGATGGTGTAATTGCATTAGAAGAAAATAATCAAGAACAATTAGTAATGGAGGCTGCAACAAATTCAAGTGCAAATGATATTACAAAAATTAAAATTACGAATAAAGGTGGGGGTTATCTTTCACTACCAACTTTAGGTGTGACTTCAAGTTCAGGTTCAAGTGTAGCATTATTTGCTGTATCATCTAACATAGGTAATATTTTAGGAGCAAGAGTTTTTGAACATGGCTATCGTTATGAAGAAGGACCTTTACTAAAACCTAAATTACATATGCAGGTTGATACTGTATCAGGAACCTTTACTGCAGGCGAAACTATATCTGCAACAAATGAAGATAACATTCAATTAGAAAGTTTTGTTGAAAGTGATTTTCCTTTACTATTAGAAGATTTTAGAAATTCTGTTTTTAGATTAGAAGATGATAAAGGTGGAATAGAATTAGAAGATGATACTAGAGGTATAATAGAATTTGAAAATGATACAGACAAAGCTGTTCGTAGAGGAAATCAAATTAGTTTTATTAGGTCTGAATCAAATGAACGTTTTGTTGGAACTGAACTAATTAATTCTGATGAGGTAGATTATCTTATTGTAACACACAATGGTTCTACTGAAAGTAGATTACAAGATGAAACAACAGATTCTGTCACAGCAACCGTAGAGAGTTTTGATAGTAATACAAATATTTTATCAGTCACAGAATCAACAGGTACCTTTGATGATAAAGTTACGTTGACTGGTGGCACGTCAGGTCAAACAGCAAGAGTAAGAAATGCTGATCAAGCAAGTGTGACAAGTACAGCAGGAACAGTAATTGAAACTGATGGTGCATATACTGGAGTTAAAGGTCAAGTATCTGAAACAACTAAAAAAATACAAGATAGTTTATACTATCAAGATTATTCATATGTTGTAAAAGTAGGTGAATCAATTTCAGACTGGAGAGAGTATCTTAAATCCTCAGTTCACCCTGCAGGTTTTTATGTTGCGGGTGAGGTTAGTATCGCATCAAGACTTGATAATAAATTAAAATCAGGTAGAACAATTACAGCAGGTATTGAACAAGATGAAATTATCGAAGCATTTAGAATCTTATTTGGTGAGAAGGTAGGTAGAAGACTAGGTACAACTACTGACGGAACAACCCTTCGTGATAATCCTTTATTAGGTATAGAAAGAGACGCTTCATTTGCTTCTTCTTCTAGAGATGTCACATTAAAACAAGACATTACAATTCAAACAAGTGATGATAGAGAAACATCATTTAGAACAACTAATGTAAATCAAGGGTTTGTTTATGCAGGTGCAAGAATGGATACGATAGGTAAATTTATCTTTAGTGCGTTTAGTCATGTGCCAGATAGATTTTTATTAGATGGCACAGATGGTTCATCTACAAATGCAGACGATAGTTTATTATTAGAAGATGGTGGTGAAATAAGACGAGAACCTGCAAGTGATACAATGGATTCAGATGCAGCCACAATTACACGAATAAATAGTATTAGATTAACAGGAACAAACAATACTTCACTTGATGGTGAGGTAACTTTGTTAGGTGATTTTAATACGAAGATTGGTACTAGATATGCCATACCAGCACAAATTAAAACCACATAATGATAAGTTAGATGTATAAATAGTTTCAGGAGTAAACATGCCAGCAATAATAACAAAAGATTTTAGAATACATAACGCAAGACAATTTGAAGAAAGTTTTGGCGAAACTGCTGATAAGTATTATCTTGCAATAGGTAGACCACAAGCATTCGCAAACGATCAAGCATTTAATGATGGAACTGATGCTTCACCTCCTACACCAGTAGATGATGTAGGACAAGTAGAATACTATGCTTATGATGATTTCTTGTCAGCAAAAAAGATTGCTGATTCAGATGTCTCACTAGCAATTCCTAGACGAAACTGGGCAACAGGAACAGTTTACGATTATTACAGACACGACTACGGAGATATCAATAGTGCTGGCGCAACGATAACAGCTGATAGTGGTGCAACTTCTTTATATGATGCAACTTTCTATGTAATGAATAGTACCTTTGATGTTTATAAAGTTATTGATAACAATGCAGGTGGGGCTTCAACAGTAGAACCATCAGGTAATAAGTCAACAAGTGTATTCAGTACAGGTGATAGTTATAAATGGAAATACATGTATTCACTTTCTGCTTCAGAACAAGCAAACTTTTTATCAACTGACTTTATGCATGTATCCACAGAGAGTTCAGACTTCTCTACAACTGCTGGTGCAATCGAACATGTA
>Ga0181369_1000468_pt1 | contig 11489 bp, 19 predicted proteins | sample LowvirmetaG_8_FD_130088 | JGI IMG/M metagenome (GOLD analysis project Ga0181369, IMG submission 130088) | Marine viral communities from the Subarctic Pacific Ocean - Lowphox_04 viral metaG | ecosystem: Environmental > Aquatic > Marine > Oceanic | place: Subarctic Pacific Ocean | collected... | reverse complement strand
TCTTTAATTAATTCTACTAAATCAGCAGTAAACGAAAAGAATCAGACAGAATTAGATATTGCTAAAAAACAAATGGATGATGAGTATGATTTAAGAAAAGATAATTTAGGCAAAGAACAAAAAGAAAAGTTTGCTCAGTTAGAAAAACTTATTATACCTTTACTAATTAAATTAGCAAAATCACCAGAAGCATACATACACTGGCCTAACAGAGCTCAAGTTATTGAAGCTCAAGTAAAGAAAATTATATCAATCACAAGGGGAAAATAATGAAAGATAATCTACAAACAAGTTTAACAACAATACTACATCATGAAGGTGGTTATGTAAATCATCCTAAAGATCCTGGTGGCGAAACAAATCTTGGCGTAACAAAAAGAGTTTACGAAGAATATGGTGGCAAAAAAGATATGAAAGATTTATTAGTTGCTGATGTTGCACCTATTTACATAGACAGATATTGGGGTAAAATGAAATGTGATGATCTACCTGGTGGACTAGACCTATGTGTTTTTGACTTTGGTGTAAATGCAGGACCAGGCAGAGCAGCAAAATTTTTACAAAGAATGATTGGCACTACGATTGATGGTGGTATTGGACCTAATACTTTAGCAAAAGTAAATGAGTATGTAAAAGAAAATACTATTGAAGAAACAATAGAAAAATATCAAACTATGAGACAAGAGTATTATGAGAGTTTATCTACATTTGATACTTTTGGCAAAGGCTGGACTAGACGAGTTGAAGAAACCACTAAGTTGGCGCTTGACTTAATCAAGTAAATCTGTTATAATTATATTATGAATCAAATGAATACTTTTTTAAAAGATAGGTACGACATGAAAACATTTAATCATGTTGACTTATCATCTTTCGACAAAAATCTTAGTTTACCAGACGTAACCACTCAAACAATCAAAGGTAAGAGATTTTACATTACACCTGAAGGTAATAAGTATCCTTCGATTACCACAGTTTTATCTGATAGAAATAAAGACGGCATAGTTAAATGGCGTCAGTCGGTTGGTAATGATGTTGCTAATCAAATTATGCGATCAGCCGCAAGTAGAGGCACAGCACTTCATACTCTAGTCGAAAACTATCTAAACAATGAAGAACTATCAAAACAAGATGTGCTACCTGTCGCACTATTTACTATACTAAAACCTGAACTAGATAAGATAAATAATATTGTATTACAAGAAGGCGGCCTTTACAGCGACAAATGGGGAGTTGCAGGTCGTGTGGATTGTATAGCAGAATATGAAGGTAAACTTTCTGTTATAGATTTTAAAACCTCTTCAAAAGAAAAGAAAGAGGAGTGGGTAGAAAACTATTTTATTCAAGGTGCAGCTTATTGTGAGATGTACGAAGAACGATTCAAAGGAAAAATAGATCAAGTTGTAATTCTCATAGTCACCGAAGATGGTGCTACTCAAACTTTTATAAAAGATAAAAAAGATTATTTGCCTTTATTAGAACCTGCAATAAAGGAGTTCAATGAAAAATTTAAGACTGAGTAATTTTATGAAGTTTGCTTTCATAATTATTTTTTTTATGATTATTACAAAAGAAGTAAGATCAATACCTAATGCTGGACCTGAACTACCACCTGAAGCACCTGAACCTAATTACAATTATGAAGGTTTATTAGAACAAAATATTCCTGTTTTTTGTGGCATAACAGAATTTGTCTTAGATTCTTCTTCTAAAATCATGGGAGAATCACAAATAGCAATAGGACAAATTAGAAAAAATGGACAAGAATTTGGTGAACTTTTAGGCATATTATCTTTTGGACACAATGCCGAAAGAAATAGTGGTAGTTTTATAATGACAATGCCTGGTCTAGGACCTGATGGTTCAAACGTAAGTTGTATATTAGGTTATGGATTAGATTGGCAATTCTTTTACCATGATGGCACTAGAATACCACAAGAAGATTCTCTATGAAGATAATGAGAGTAAACAATAGGGACTAGGGGGCAGTACCCTACGCCTCCACCATAAAATTATGGGGGCGAAATAGGATTGACCGTTGACTAGAAATCGTATTGGAGAGGATAGTCGAAAGACTTAAAATTTATATAAACGCAAACTATAATAACTTTGCATTAGCGGCTTAGGTCGTTAGGGGTTAGCCAGTGCCTTGCAACAGAAACTGGCATTATATATAAGGAGATTATTATGTACGAAATATTTACCATTCTTTTACCAGTAGCGACTATATCTGCTTGTGCTTATGGCATAGGTTTTATGTCAGGTTGTGAGCAAACAAAAGAGATTTATGATCCAACAGTTCGACAATCAGACCTTGACAAAGTTAAAAAAATATAGTATAATAGTATCATATGATAGTTACACCCAATAAATTTGCTTTACTAATTGAAGATATAGTAAAGACAAAAAGAATTAGTTATATAGACGCTATAGTCTTGTATTGCGAAAAAAACAGTATAGATTTATCTACAACTAAATCTATGATAAATAAAAATCTAAAAGAAAAGATAGCGTTTGAGGCACAAGGTTTGAATATGTTAAAAGAAAAAACAGCAAAACTACCAATATAAAGTGAATGGTTTTGAAGTATATAAAATCTATTTGGCAATCAAACTCCACTTCACAAGTAAAAACCAATCTTACGACTTTCATAAACACAACGGTAGAACAACTGCAAGATTGGAAACCTTTACTAAAAGAAGGGATAAGTATTACTTTCATAGGCTTAGTAAATCTTATGACAATAAGTCTATTGTTAATTACTTCCTTAGTAATTTTGTTTCTAATACTAATCTATGGGTTGGCGACATCACTGGCAAAGCTGGTGATGAACATTATAAACAATGGTCTAAAAAAATAGAATCATTACATTATTATTATGAACAAGATATTGATTACATTATAGAAAGAATGACAACTAAAGATATAAAATTTAATGATTTATTTCTATCAGTAGGCGGTCAACACCCTACTATCATCAAAATGTTTCTAGCAAAAAAGATAAACTTTGAAACATTAATAATACTAGATGATATATTAAGATTCACTAAAAAATTAAATAAAGATATTACAGAAAAAGTATTATGGCCTAAACTATTTGATAGAATGAAAAGATATAAACCATTTTTGTCATATAATATTACAAAATATAAAATCTCATTGAGAGATAAAATGAAGGAGATATAATGAGTGAAGAAGGTAAACAAGTAAAGACACAAGTATTTACATTAGGTGAGATAATTCTTAAATTAGAAATGCCTGAACATTTTATTGAAGCTGTAAACAAGGCGATTGATGAAAGAGGCGATAGTATGCCTGACTGGAATCCTCAACTTGCAGGTAAAATCAAAAAAGAAAAATTACTTAATCCTATTTTAAATGATGATATAAAAGGTACCTTCATGATGTGTTTTCAAGAGTATATGAAAAGATCAGGCTCAGTATTAGTGAATACTCATCAGTTATCTTTAGACAATGTTTGGGTAAATGATATGTATGCAGGTGAATATAATCCTGCTCACTTTCATTCTAGTAAAAATAGTTTAGTAGGTTTATCATCAGTTTTATTTTTAAAAGTGCCAGATACTTATGGCGAAGAATATACAAACAATCATGAACCTGCAAATGGTCATTTAGAATTTATCGGTGGTAACCAACATTCGTTATCAATGTCTCAAATGAGAATAAGTCCAAAGGTAGGAGATTTCTTTGTATTCCCATATACATTAGTTCATGCTGTTTATCCATTTAGACAAACAGAACAAATGAGAAGAACATTATCATATAATTGTGATATACTACCGAAAGTATTAGTAAAACCAGTGTAATGTCTAGAACACTTTGTCCGCCAAAAAACAGGCCAAAAGCAGACATTGTGATGACACCAGTTTATCTGGCAAAAAATATTATTGAGCATTATAAACCTACTGGACTTATACTTGACCCATGTAGAGGTGAAGGAGCATTCTACAATAACTATAATACAGATAACAAAGATTGGTGTGAGATAGATGAAGGTAAAGATTTCTTAGAGTATAATAAAAAAGTTGATTGGATAATTACAAATCCACCATGGTCAAAGATGAGAATTTTTTTAGAACATGGTATGAGAATTGCAGATAATATAGTTTATCTCACTACTATAAATCATTATACAACAAAAAGAAGAATAAAAGATATGAAAGAAATGAGATTTGGTATCAAAGAATTTTATTGTGTTAATACACCTACAAAACCTTGGCAAGGAAGTGGTTTTCAATTAGGTGCAGTTCATACAAAGCGTGATTGGAATGGTCCGATTACAATGTCATATGAAAAGATGAAGGAGAAAATATGAGTGTATGCCAAAACTGTGGATATGAGCATGAGGGTACTCTTTGGAAAGAGTTTACCGATGGTGATGGTTTACCGATTATGATAGAAGTTTGTAAAAATTTTGTAGCACAGCTTGACAAAGGTCAACAAATGTGTTATAATACAGATAATGCAAAAGAAGAATAATTACCTTCTTTTTATAGTGCAAGGAAGAGGTCTTTACCAGAGGATCGAACTTGACTGTTTAGGGGTTGCACCCAGGTTTGTAGTCTTACCAACTGTGAATCACATACTCGGCAGAGTAAAGCAGGTTGTGGGGGTAGATGGATATGGTATCCGGTCTCTCACTTGTGGGTAAATCCTAGTCCCACCTATTTCGCATTATAAATAATTATGTCGATTAATACAGACACATACAACAACATACAATAAAACATACAAGGAGATACAATTATGAATACAAGTATTGCGGCCTTAAAAAGGTCGAAGTCTAATCTAGACACACTCATAGGCGAACTAAACAAAGTCGCCGAACCTCAAAAACAATCAAACTCATATCAAGATGATAGATTATGGAAACCAGAACTAGATAAATCAGGTAATGGTTATGCAGTATTTCGTTTTTTACCTGCTGTAAAAGATGAAGATTTGCCATGGGCAAGACTATGGTCTCACGCCTTTCAAGGTCCTGGTGGTTGGTATATTGAGAATAGTTTAACAACACTTAACAAAAAAGATCCAGTAAGTGAATCAAACAGTTTACTCTGGAACTCTGGTGTTGACGCTGACAAAGAGATTGCAAGAAAGAGAAAAAGAAAACTATCTTATATTGCAAATATTCTAATTGTTAGTGATCCCAAACATCCTGAGAATGAAGGTCAAGTAAAATTATTCAAGTTCGGTAAAAAGATATTTGATAAGATTACTGAGGCGATGAAACCTGAATTTGAAGATGAGAAACCTATCAACCCATTTGATTTTTGGGAAGGTGCAAACTTTAAACTAAAAATCAGAAAAGTTGACGGTTACTGGAATTACGATAAATCAGAGTTCGATAGTCCATCTACTATCAGAGATAATGATGAGGCTATAGAGGAATTATGGAACAAGCAGTATCCATTAAAACCATTTCTTGCACCTGAAAACTTTAAATCTTATGATGAGTTAAAAGCGAAACTTGATAAAGTTTTAAGTGGTGTCAGGAATACTGGTACAGCTGAAGATGTTATGGACCCACCTACATCACCAACAGTTAGTAAACCAGTAGTAAACGAAACAGCAGATACTTCGGTCGCTAGTGAAGATGAAGATGATGGTGATGATACACTAGATTACTTCTCAAAATTAGCAGAGGAAGATTAATCTCTCCACCTGTTTCTTTATGTAGGGGTTAGGATATCGTGTCCTAACCCTTTTTTAATATAAATAATACAATTACATCATGCAAAGTTTGAGATATCAAATCATATAAAGGAGACTATATATGGAAATTATTACTAAAATAAAGGGTTGGGCAGCTGCATTAGCAGATGTAGGTGTTTCACTTATTGCTTTAGGTATTGTGCTTGAAGTTCTATTTAGTGGACAAAATGTGCCTTTCTGGCCCGACATAAGTGTAATAAGTAATGTACAATCAATTATCGCTGGGTTTAGTGCTCAAGGTCTAGTTGGTTTAGTTGCTATTTGGGTTTTATATTCAATATACACAAAGAAGTAGATTATATTAAAATAGTATAAGAGGGGTGCTTCGGCACCCCTTTTTTTTAGCGTATAAATAGTTTATATTATGGATTTATTTTTTATACTATTAAAAGAATTTGGTTTACCTGTTGCAGCTTCTAGTGCTATGGGTGTTTTTATCTACATCATTCTCAAATATATTTTAGAATCAGTAATCGGTCAAGTAAATAGTATTCATGGTATCATCATGGGTCTTGATAATAGAATTAAGACTATGAATAATGACATGATAAAATTAGATGTTCAGATATCAGACGCTCTAGATTTAAGACAAGATGAAGATAGAATTGCTCGAGCAGATGGTAAGACTGACGCAAGGAAAGATTAATGGAACAAACAATAGAAAATTTTGAAGGCACAAAGATTGTGAATATAGAAGAAACTGGTAGTATGGGTGATGTGCAAGCAGGTATAGAATTTATATATCATATGAGAGAGCATATTTTAGATGTAGGAGTAGCAACAATTTATTTGTTCGCTTGTTACACTCTCTATTTGTGGTTGAAAAAAAAGATTAAGTAATTATGGATATTGTTGATATTATCAACCAATATGGTTTTGCCACTTTGGCAGCTATCGCTATGGGGTATTTCATATACTTCATATATAAGTTTACCACAGAAAATATCAAGACAAAATTAAGTCAAGCAAATACTGCTTTGATAGGTTTACTAGATAGAATACGAATGCTTGACAATGATCTTATCAGGTTAAGGTCTAAATTAAACACAGTTTTAGAAATGCAAGAAAATGAAAAGAATAAAAATAACAGATCAAGAAGTTCAAAGAGAGTATCTAAAAAGTCTCTCAACTAGTGGCATTATCATAGGTGCGACATTCACTATAATATTCACTATAGCAGTAGTATTCGATTATATCTTATTATAAATATTGGGTATGAAAGCACTAAAAGTTATGGTGCTAGGTTTATTTTGTTATGTGCTTTCGGCACCTAGTATCGCAAGTGAACTAGTACAAGAGTTCAGTAATCCATCATTTTCAGGTAGTGGTTATTCTACTCATGTCCTATCACTTGAGCAACTAAGATATAGTAGAGAAAATAAAATTAAAGATGACGCTAAGTCAGCAACAGCTGCAGCTAAGCGTGATGAAAATAATACTACTATTAATAAGTTTATCAAAAATGTTGAAAGTAGAATTTATGCTAACTTATCAAAACAGTTAGTTGATAATATGTTCGGTGAAGAATGTGAGGGCACTTGTCCTACATCTGGCACTGCCGAAGTAGAAGGTTCACAAATTGCTTGGGTCAAAGATACGACCACAGAAATAATTACACTAACAATCACATCACCAGATGGCTCAACAACGATCATGTCTGTGCCTGTAGGCGACTTTAAGTTTTAAAAATATGGATTTAGCATTCCCACAAATAGCAGCAGCGATAGCAATATTTTGTTTTGTATCAGGTTGTGCTACAACTACACCACCTGAGGGTTTCTATCAAGGTGAAACGCCTTATACTATGGAAACTGATACTATGAAAAGATTAGAGTTGATACCTGAATTAGGGCAACCACAAATCACAATCGCAGTTTATAATTTTCCTGATAGAACAGGACAAAGAAAACCAAACACAAAATTTAGTCAACTATCAACCGCAGTAACACAAGGACCTGAAACATGGGTCATCAATGGACTTAAAGCAGTAGGTGGTAATAATCCATGGTTTATAGTTTTAGAAAGACAAGGTCTGGATGCTCTTGTAAAAGAAAGACAACTTATTAGATCAACAAGAGAATTATATGATGGAGAAAGTGATGTTAAGAATCAATTAAAACCTCTAAAGTTTGCAGGACTTATAATAGAGGGTGGTATTGTGGGATATGACGCAAATATTACATCTGGTGGTGCAGGTGCAAGATATTTTGGTATAGGCATGAATGAACAGTATCGCACAGATCAAGTAACAGTTTCAATAAGACTTGTTGCAGTTCAGACAGGTGAGATCGTTCTTACTGTGTCAGCAACAAAGACTATCGCAAGTTTTTCAAGTGGCGGTGACGTATTCAGATTTTTAGATATGAGTACAAAAGCGCTTGAAATAGAAACTGGTGTCGCAACAAACGAGCCAGTCAATTACGCCATAAGAACTACAATCGAACACGCCATTCATAATTTAATTTATGAGGGTATCGAAAAGGACTTATGGTCATTTAAAATAGAGGAGTAAAAGTATGTACGCTAAACTAATAACATTTTTGATATTTTTTGCCTTACCGGTAATGGCGAATGATATCTATGTTACACAATCAGGTGCTACGCTTGACCTCGACATTACCCAAGACGGACAAAACAACACAGTTGGTAACTCGACTACAGCTTCTACGGTCACAGGCGCAACGACCACAATAGACATAGATCAAGTTGGTAACTCGAATGTTTTGAAGTTTGATGTAAACGGTGCGACCTTCACAGGTACATTTAGCACAACTGGTAACTCAAACGATATCGATTTTAATTGTGATAGTACAAATGGTAATTCATCTTGTGCTAGTGCTACTGCTTCAATTGTATGGGCAGGTAATAGCAACGATTTAGATATTGATATTGGTGAGACAGCAGACGCTGCTAACGCAACAGTAAGTATAACAGGTGCTTCAGGGAGTGATTCAAACGTAGTCGCTGCCACAATAGATGGCACTTCTGCTATACTAACACTAACCGTAAATGGTGACACAAATAATTACTTAATTGACATAAATGGTGATGGTGATGTTAACGGACACACCTTAATTCACAGTCATACAGGATCTATAGCCGATGTGGATATTACACAATCTGGTGTTTATGATAATATGATAACATTGACAACATCTGGTGATAACCATGATATCGATATATCACAAACTGACTAAGTGGATAATAATAATATTAATATTATTTTATGCTACCTCCTCGTGGGGTAGCATAGGTAACGTAGATCAACTAGAAGGCAAAGGCATAGTTGATCGAAAAGATGGTGATAAAAATATCACTATCGAACAATCTCTAGACATTCTTCAATACGACACAGTAAAAACAGGCAACGGTAAAGTTGGCATATTATTTGTTGATGATACCAGAGTTGATGTTACACAACACAGTAAACTTATTATAGATGAATTTGTATTTGATCCTAATAGTGGTAAAGGTAAATTAAATCTATCAGCAAAACTAGGCACAATACGATATGCGTCAGGACAGATTGCAAAAAATTCAAGACAAGATATAAAGATTACAACACCTACAGCAACGATAGGTGTTCGTGGCACAGATTTTTCTATGACAATAGATGAACTAGGTGGTTCTACAATTATATTATTACCAAGTTGTGATGTAAATGGTAATTGTCTTGTAGGTGAAATATCAGTAGAGAGTGCAGCTGGTCAAGTAATACTTAATCAAGCGTTTCAAGCAACACAGGTTACTGTGCCAGAAACCCCACCTTCACCACCTGTAAAATTAGACTTAGAGATAGATATGATAAACAATATGCTTATTATATCTAAACCAAAAGAAATAGAAGATGAAGATTATGTAAAGAAAATTAAAGCAGTTGCAGACGCATTAGATATTGACTTTTTACAAATAGATGATTTAGAAAAAGATTACTTAGAAGAAGATGAGAACTTATATGTAACAGGTTTAGATATAGATTTCTTACAACAAAATTTCTTAGCAGATATACTTAAACAAATTAATGAAGAACTTGCAAAAGAAATGAGAAATGAATTTGATAAACAACAAGAAAGAAAGTCAATAGGTGATATACAATTAGGTAAGAATCCTGAAACAGGTGTGATTATATTAGATGAAGATCCACAATGGGTTTTTATAAGAGAGGACGCAGGTGGGGCATATATTGAATTAAGATTAGATCAAGAGTATGGATATATACTAAATATTATACAGAATGAGTTTGAAATGTATGATTTCGAACTGTTAGGACAAGACAATGAAATTACTATTCAACAATTTAATTAAAGTAACTAAAGAGTTATCAATGTTAATATTTTTAATTATCATGATATTGTTTATAAGCACAATAGCAGAAGGTAATGATTTAGATTTAACAATAGATAATCTTACAGACGGCGGTAGTTTAGACATAGTGCAAGATGGTGAAAATAATGATATAGATTTAGATATAGTTAGTATGGACGGATTCATCATAGACATTGACCAAGTAGGTGATAGTAATGTTCTCAATGTAGATGTAGATGGTAGAACATCTAACGGTTCATCTATGTATTTTAATCAAACAGGTAATAACAAATCTTACTCAAATACATTATGGTGTGGTCATTCATTTTGCACCATAACAGTTAATCAAAATTAGTATGAAATATTTTACACATTGGATGACAGCGTTCATCACATTGTTTGTATTAACTTATATTGGTCTACAAGATCCTTGGGTCAAAGAAGTTTTAAGACTAAAATCGTTTGACATTCTTTTAGCAAACGAAGATAAATCATCCTCACAAGATATAACAATCATAACAATAGACGAAGAAGCAATCGAGAAGTATGGTCAATGGCCTTGGCCTAGAGATAAGATAGCAGATTTAATTGTAAACTTACGACAAGCAGAAACAGGCATTATTGTTATGCCTATATTGTTTAGTGAAGAAGATAGATTTGGTCAAGATGATTACTTTTGTGAGACACTAACATACGGCACAGTTATAGCACAGACTGGCACAATACAAAAGAGAACATCTAATCCTGTGCCTAGAGGTGTTGCAAAGATAGGTGATCCACTTGCATTTTTATATGAGTGGTCTGGTATGGTGGGTCCATTACCAAAACTTGCAGACTGTACAAATGGTGTCGGTGTAATCAATACAGCACCTGAAGTTGATGGTGTTGTAAGACGAGTGCCTTTATTAATGAAAATAGGTGATGAAATTTATCCTAATATGTCAATTGAAACTATTAGAGTTGCAGTAGGTGATCCTAGTTATCAAGTAAAAGCAGATGACTTTGGCGTAACTGCCATGAGAGTGCCTGGTTATGATACAATTAATACAGACGCAAACGCAAGAATATGGTTGAGATGGAACAAAGAGTTTAACACAATATCTGCTGCTAGTCAAGACTTTTCTGAGGCTGCAGGAACTACTGTAATTATTGCCTTGACAGCAGAAGGTTTATCTAGTATAGTAGCAACCCCTACTGGCGAACAATATGATTATGTCATAAGTGCTAATTCACTACAAACTATATTAGATGGTGAGACTATCAAAAGATTTGATTCGTTGATAGAATTATTACTTGCATTTATTGTAGGATGTGTTATAATAATCATTTGTAGATATGCTTCATATTCTATCATAGGTTTATCCATTGCAGGTGGTTTTCTTTTTGCTATTATTCAAACTGATGTATGGTTTGGTAAAGAGTTAATATTAATTGATATTACATGGATA
>Ga0181369_1000467_pt1 | contig 11500 bp, 17 predicted proteins | sample LowvirmetaG_8_FD_130088 | JGI IMG/M metagenome (GOLD analysis project Ga0181369, IMG submission 130088) | Marine viral communities from the Subarctic Pacific Ocean - Lowphox_04 viral metaG | ecosystem: Environmental > Aquatic > Marine > Oceanic | place: Subarctic Pacific Ocean | collected... | reverse complement strand
GTATTCATAAGGGTTCTATCTGGGTGACTATATATTGTTGAGTCTATTTCTGGAAATATTGAGTAGTATGCCATTTTTAATAAATTATTACTCGACCATTAATGTCTGAGTTTGGATATTTTAATTCGAAAATACTTGGGTCTAATGAAGGATATATTACTCCTCTTTTAGTAGCTCCCATAAAATCATATTTATATTGTGAATAACCTAATGATGCTCCATTTTTATTTTTAAGTTCTACTTTTTCTACTGTTTGAACTCCTCTTACTCCTGCTATTAGATTTTCTACTTCAGATATTATAATAGGTTGATTTACTTGCCAATTATCAATATTAAAATGATCTTTTAATTCAGTAATACATTCTAAAATTACTTCATTATTATTATAACTTTTAAAAGCAGTTATTTCAAAATCAAGAGAAAAATTAATTATAAATGCATTTTTAATATTAATTGCATCTGTTAACATTCTAAATTGTTCAAGATATGTTGATAAATTGGTTTTTGTAGCTTGATTAAGATTTGTTAAATTTTTATTAGAATCATATCCTAAAGTATATAAATTTAAAGCTAATGGGTTTGGAATACGATTAGGTTCTGTTGTAAGTGGTGATAATTGATCGTCTTGAGTTATGTAAGCTTTAGATACTCTTCCTAATTGAGAGGGCATAGATAATGTTCTAATTAAATAATCCTCTTTAGTTACTGTTCTTTGTTGAGCTGCGAAATTAGCCATTGCATTTTGTCTTATTTCTTCTATAGTTTCTCCTGCTCCACCACCTCTTGCTGCTTCTGAATTATTAACTGCTACTGAACTTTTTACAAAATTTAACATCCCTCTATTTAAACCAATTTTATTTGAAGTTAATAGGGTTTCTGTTTCTGTTATAGTATTTGCATTAACATTTGAATTTAATCCTCCTCCTACAATATAAGTTATTGTTAATGTTGTATTTGCAGGTGTTTCTCCATAAGCTTTAGTATATAAAAAATTTGAAGGATCATATGCTACATCTAATTTACTTCTTCCATCATTAATTCCTAAACCTATATTATTAGGATCAGGTATTATACATGAATCTGAGTTAGTTGTTGATCCAGGTCCAAATTGAATTTCTAATGTATTATCTTGTTTAAAACGTGTTACAAATCTTTTTGGTGATTTTCTTATTTTTAAAAGATAAGGTGTTTGTTGATTATATTGATGTAAATCAGGATCATTAGCTGCATTGTTTTTTAATTGTTCAAATATAGTATCCTGAGCTAAATAAGGAACTTCTGTCCAATTATTTCCATCTGAATCTATTATTGATTCTATTGATATTATATCTTTATCAAATAGGCTTAATGTTTTAAATTGTTCAGCATTACCTATAGTAAAGGTTTTTGTTTTTTTAGTTCCTGATATTGATTTTACTTTCTTTTTTAATAAATAATATTCTGGATTATTTGATGAATCAAATTGATATATACTTGTTACTGTAGGGTCAAAAGAAGAAGAAAAACCAAATCTTACATCATCTGTTGTGTAAAATCTAGAGCCTTCAGTTGAATTAAAAGTAGATCCTGCTTCTATATCTAATGTAAAACTATAATCAGGTAAATATTCTCCCGATATATTTATAGAAGGAACTAATTGGAATAATTCTAAATCAACAGAAGCTGCTGATGTTACTTTAGGTTTATACCCTAAAGCGTAAGATAAATTATATAAATTTTCTTTTTCTTGTGCTAATAATAAAAAACATTCTCTTAATTGTGTATCTGTATAAAAAGATAATACATCTCCTACATAAGATGCCATTTCAAGAAACATCATTCCAGGATTTCCTTCACTAAAATCATTAAAATTATTAGGGAAATATATTTCCGCAAAATCTATTAATTTGTCTTTATAAGAATTATAATCTTTACTTAAATATTTAACATCCTTATCTTGTGTTTTATTTGATATTTTATTGTAAGCCATTATTGGTTAAAATTAAGTTGTATTGCATCTACAGTATTATCTGAATTAATACTATATGTTATTTTTATAAATAATAAATGTTCATCTTCTAAAAAATTAATATCTGTATCTATTAATGAAATTTCAGGTATATAAAAGTTTATTTGTGCATTTATTTCTGTATTTAAGGAATCTATGTCTATATTCTGTTCGAAAAGATGGTGTTTTAATCCTACACCAAAATTAGGTTCATTTACTCTTTCACCTTGTTCTGTTAACAAAAGATTTAATAAATTAGATTTTACTTGTTCTTTTAAAGTTTGAGTTCCTTTAAACATATTATTATCATCTAAAGGAAAAGCAACCCCAATACTAACATTTTTATTAATATCTAATGGACTTATTCTTCTTGTAGAATTTAATATAGGCATTTATTATCTTCCTTTTTTCTTAGCTATTGCTTTCATTAAACCACTATAATCTCTTGTTACTGCGTTTGCTACTGGTTCAGGCATTCCTGTTGTATCCATAGGCATTGGAGCTCCTGTTGTAAAAGGGTTAGCCATACTTGCTGGTGAATTTCCTGATTCTAAATTAGTATCTCCTGCTGCTGTTTCATTTAATAACGCATTTAAAGCTGCATCCTTTGTATAATTTTGATTTGGAGTATCTTTTGTTATTAAAGGTTTTTTACCCATTATTTTCTCTTTTAAAGAGGATTGTTGGGGTATTTCAATCTTTTTTTCAGTATGTTCTACTATAGTTGGTTTAAATTCATCACGTAAATCTTCTTTAAGTGATTTAATTTCTCTGCGTAACGCATAATCGATTTCTTCTCTAACTACTTTTCTAATTAGATTTTCAAAAGTTTTTGCTTTCATGTTTGTCTGTGTTTGTTAATAAATATAAAATTTTTTAAGGTAATGGTACAGTTTTTACTTCATAGCTTGTTTGAAGATCATCTTCTGTTCTTATTAACCTTTCTATTATTTTTGTTTTTCCTTCTATTTCTAAATCTGTTAAAAGATCACTATATAATATAGTCATTTTATCTCGTATATTACTTGTGTCTATTGGTGTTAATGTTCCTTGTGCTGCTTTATTTATAGCTATTTGAAGTTGTTCGTCTAGTAAATTAATATTTATATTTCCATCATTACTTACAGGAGATTGATCAGCTACATTACATTTTTTAATATAATTTCTATATAAAAATATTGCAAAATCTTTTAATTTAACTATCACTGCTATTAAACTTTTAATTGCAGCTATGACAATTTCCATAATACTAAATAATTTTTCTATTGCTTTTAATATTGTTGGTAAAGTTGCTACTATTGTTAAAGCTAATTTTGCATATTCTTTTACTTTACCAAGAATTAATCTTTTTTTCTCTCCCATAAAATCAATAACTTTTCCATTAGCTAAAGGACCTGAGGAAGTTGCTAATGCTACTTCAGCTGCTATTACTACTATTAATAAAGCTGGTACTAATATGTCTTGTAATATTTCTATTATTTTTTGTATTTTAGGTATTACTTTATCTCTTATTTTTTTTAGTTTTTTATCTATATTTTGAGTTTTTTCTAATCCTTTTTGGGGGATTTTTTTTAAATTATCTAAAAGATTAATAAGTTTTTCATATATTTTTGTCATTTTTGCTTGAGATCTAGTATCACAAGCATTAGATATAAATTTATCTTTAAGTTCATCTTTACTAGGGAGTTTTTCTTTTACTTTTTGAACTTGTTTTGTACCTTGATTTCTTAAATCTCCTTTAACTTTATAAAGTTGTTTATCTATTTGACTGTTTATTAAATTTCTTATTGTTGTAGATGACATACTATGCTATTTTAGTAATTTTACTTTTAAAATTTTGAATATTATTTTTTAAATCTTCTATTTGTTGTTTTCTTAATGATAACATTGTTTTATTTGAAGGATTTGGACCAGTTGGTGCCCCAGGAGCTGTTGTTATAAATGCAACTTTTGTAACTAAATCATCAATTAATCCTTCAAGACATTCTAATAAATCTAATAACCAAATATCTCCTAAATAATCTCCTAATACTGCTGGTTCTGTGGGTAATATATCTTCTCCATATTCTCTTTTTAATCCTAAATAAATATTAGGGGAATTTATTACTACTTTACTTGCATTGTCTCCATCTTTTTTATCACTAGTATCAAAATGAATACTACCATTAGTACTAAATCCTATTGCTTTATTAGAAAATAAAAGAATAGCATCATCTTTAGCATTAAATAATAATCTATCTGAATTTATTATTACTTGTTTTCCTTGATATGTTTCGGGGGCGTCTGGTTTATAAGTCATTTTATTAGGAATCTAGTTGAGCTTTTGCTAATTTAATTAATTCTTCTTTTGATCCAGCTTGCATTTGTTGGGTTAACAATATATTCATATCATCATCTTTAACTGTTATACTTCCATAACTATTTCCTCTTCCATTCCAATAATAACCTCTATTAGGTTCTACTTGGTCTGCATTTGGGTGTTTAGATACAGGGGGTTCTACATTTTCAGATTCTTCCATTATGTATTCAGGATATGCTCTTTTTATATCATGTTGATATTCTCCTATTTGAACACCTCCATATTTTTTATGTAAAGTAGATGATTTAGAAGCTAATGATGTTTTTCTTCTATTATTATTACTTTTATAAGATATATGAACCCAAGAACCATTTATCCCATTACCTTTTTCAGGAAATTCCCAAATCATTTGATCAAAATCTATATTTTGGTCAATAACCCAATTAAATATTTCATATGATTTAAAATTCTTAATACTTACTAAATCAGAAGCATATCCATACATGTGTTGACTTTCATCAACTCCTCCTATATATTTATTTAAAGCTTTACTTCTATAAACTGAAGTTATAACTACATCAGGATATTGTGTTTTTATAGGATTAACACATTTATTCATAAGATTATTTATATTTGTAATAATAGTTCCCTGTTCTAAATCAGGTCTATCAGGTGTATAATCATCTCCAGGGACATTACCTCCTATTAATTTAGCTTCTTCATCTCCACAATAAAAAATACTATTTTTATCTAAAGTTGAAGAATATATACATTGTTTTAAAGAAAAAAAAGTTGCCATAATTTTAAGGGGTATATTGTTCTAAATCTGTTTGGTCTGAAATAGCTGGAATAGGTTCTATAAAAAAGGATCCTAAAGGTTTATTTAATTCTTCAGATGTTATATTATAATCAGTTATTGATTTTATTGATTTATCATCTAACTGTACTTCTGTATTTTGATCTATTACATTATTATCTGAAGGAGCTACATCATAATATGCTACATTTTCTGATACTATTTCTTCTTCAAGTATTTCTTCTTCAACAACTGGTTGTGGTGAATTTAATACTGGTTCTTCTTCTTCTGATATTTCTTGTTCTTCTATTTCTGGTTCACTTATAATATTTAAAGGTGGATCTGTTAATAAAGTGTTTATATTTTCAGATTGTTGTAAATTGGCTCCAAAAGATTTTTGGTAAATAGAAGCTGGTATGAAGTTTTTTAATTTTTGATTAGATGTTAAATATATACTTGATGCATCATCATCTATATCTTCAATTGAATGTACCCATCCTTTACCGTCTGTTTCTTCTAACTGACCATTTCTAATAATTAATATAGGATCTCCTACTGTACTGTTTTCACTCCATCTATTTTTATTTTCTTCTAATATACTTTCACCTATATTAGTAGAACCAAAACGAATTGAATTTCCAAATCTACCTTCTATTATAGTATCTCCTTCATAAGGTAAAAGGGGTTTAATTTTTGTTTGCTCTTTAAAATAATTTCCTAAATCTATATTTGTACCTTCATCCTCTATTTGTCTTACTGCTAATCCATTTTCTGTTTGTTTATAATCTCTTTTAGAGGCATCATCAGATATTCCTTTTGTAGTAGGAAGAGCATTATGGTGAGGATGGTTCCATATATTTAAATTAGGAAAATAATAATTTGTAAAACCCCCTGTATTATATATGTTTTTATCATAGGAAGACATTATTAATACTATTTCATTTTTTAAAGGATAATTTTTTAAAAAAGAAAAAATAGGCCTAGCTGTATTATTTATATTTGTCCATGTTTGTTCTAAAGGTGTATTATCATCTAATTTAGTGAAAAAAATAGTCCCTATAGCATCATACCCCCCAAAATTAATTGCTTGAGGATGTTCTATATTTAAAATAATATCTTTAACTCTTACAGCAACTTGTGACATTTTATGATTCTTTTGGTGATTCTATTTGTTTAGGTTCTTCAACTGTTTTTGCTATTTCTTCAGCTACATCCATTAATTGATCCATTTCTTCAGCTGTTAATAATCCACCATCTCCTGTTGAAGCTGCACCTGTAGATAAACGTTGTACTATAGCTGCCATTTTAATTAGTTGGTCATCATTTTTAACACTAATTTCCATATATTCTTTAATTAATGGAACAACTACAGTAGCATCTCCTAAAGATTGAACTAAAGGACGTAATTCAGCTATTAAAGATGCTAATTGTTTTGCTTTTTTCTTTTGATTACCGTGAATTTCTTTTAGTAAATCTCCAAAAGATTTATCGTCAAATAATATTTGATTTAATGAATCCATATTTTTTTATTATAAATATGGAATTTTTTAGACTTTTACATGTCCTGTTGTGATATATTCATTATATAAGTCTTTATATAGTACTTTTAATTTTTTAGTTACTTTAGTAATAACAGGAGTATCTACTTCTGTCATTTCTCTTATGTAAATATAAAGTGCTTTTTTATTAAATATTTCTAAATTTTCTCTTCGTTTAAATAAAGTGTTTATAGCATCACATACTTTTCTATCTTTTTCTTTTTTAAACATAGTAAACATATGTTTATCAATATATTCTGTAAGATAATCTATAAAATCTTTTATTTCTTGTTTACGTCCATCTCTACCTAATTGATGTAAAACACCTTCATCTTCATCTGCTGCTAATACGTCTACTTTTTGTTTTTTCTTTTGATAATTGTTATTATTATATAATATAAGATAATTTTTTCCTACTATAGAAAAATAACTAAATGCTTTAGTACCTTTTTCTGGTTTAAAATAATCTAATTTTTCTAAAAGAAAACAAATTACTTCATGTTTTAAATCTTCCAAATCATCTACTTCTGTATAGTAAAATTTGAATGTATGGATTAAATTTTCTGCTAATTTATAAAATGGATACCAAATTCTTGTTTTAAATATTTCATCTCTATCATCTTGATTAGATGAAGCTAAATATTCTTTTATAGCTGCGTCTGTATCTGGTGTAAAATATTGTTTTTTGGTTCTTTTTCTTCCTCTTTTTTTAGGACCTGATTCGGGTATATTAGTAATTATTGGTTCTGGGGGAGGACTAGGGGCGTACTTAAGTTTGTTTGACATGTGGTTTTTACTAATTTTTATTTAAGGGTAAACTCGTTTAAAGCTTCTTGTATTTTTTGTACTTCTCTAAAAAACCAACCAACTTCATCATCAGAACGAAATATTCCTTTATCATCTATTTGATTTAATCTTTCGTTACAAGCTTGAATAGCTTCGCTTTGTTTAACAAGAAAATCTTCGTATTCTGTTCTTATATCCTCTAATTTTTCAGCTTGTTTAATTAAATTTCTAATAATAAAAAAAGAAGCTACAACTACTACTGTTAATATAATACTAAGTGTTAACATATTTTAATCTTTAAAAAACGAATCTATAACATCTAATGTTGCTGATGCTAATTTCGGGTTATTTTCTGTATTTACTTTTTTAGCTGCTCTAAGTGTTTTATCTCCTTTACTTGCGTTAGCTGGTTTTGATTTAGGAACACTATTTGATGCGTTATTCCATAATTCAAATTCTATTTGAGCAGCCATATGATCTGCTTGATGCATTAATAAAGGTAAGTGTGTTCTTAATCTAGTTTCTTTTTGACCAGACATAAAATAAAACTTATTTGACTCATCATATAAACCATCGTGAATTTTAATTGTAATAAACTCATTTTGAGTAACTTTACAACCAATTTCCTGTAAGATAAATAATGATCTTTCTGGTATTTTCATAGCAGGAATATCAGTATTAAATTTATATATTTGTCCTAATTTATCAATATGCCATTGTGAATCGTTTGGAGTATAATACTCACCTTCTTGTTGGCCCATCTTACCTAAATCATGGAATAAAGCGGCGAAATGCATTTCTTCAACAGTATATGTGGATATATCACCCCCCATTGCTTCCCACGTTTTATATAATGAATTAGCACAATCAAATACACGTAAAACATGATCAGTATAACCACCTGCAAATGCTGAATGGTGCCAATTTTTACTTGAAGCAGGCATCATCATCATTCTTTCTTTATACTTATCTAAAAATGGTAATAATATGTCTGTTCGTTCTTTTGAAAACGAATCCTCTACTACTTTAATATAACGATTCCAATTTAATTGGATTTTTTCTGCTGATAACATATTATAATCTTCCTGTGTTTTGGGCTCCTCTAGCTCCTAACGGGTTAACTCCAGATATATTTATCATATTTTGTAATTCTTCATATCTGTCTTTTAATTCACCTTCTTCCATAAAACGAAGAGCTGCTTGTTGTTCACCTCTTTTGATTAATGTTCTTAATTTAGCTAAAGCTTCATCTAATCTTTCTAATGCTGTTTGTGCTTGTCCTTCAAATGCCATAATTTTTATTTTTTATTTTTCTTAAACATAGTAACTTTCTTTGGTATATCCAAATCTTTTTTACGAGGTTTTTTTCTTTTAATTTTTTCCACAGAAGGATAATAATCCTCTGTCCATTTTTCAATATTTTTAATTTTCATTTGTATATTTTTCGTATTGTGTATTACACCAATTCATATTTTCTTTTAACATTTTTTTACGATCTAGTGGTATATTAAGAAAATCTGTTGTTTCAATTAAAAGACCTATCGCTAATATACGGGTTAAATCAGATTGTGTTCCTTTTTCCTGTATAAGTGTTTTTAATAATTCAACACTTTTAAGATATTCATCTCTTTTAATTTCAGCTGCTGATTGTTGTTTTTGTAGTTCGTGTTCTTTATCATTATCATCAAAAAAAGACATAATATTAGTACCTGAACGGTGTATGCCTTTTAACTCATCCGCTTTTTCCATTCGCTTCAGTGTTTCTTCTATATTTTTCGGATTATACTGTGTCATGTGTTTGGTGTTATGGTCCGCCGTTTCGACCTAAAAACCCCTACAGTTGTAGGATATAACTTAAAATTGGGGAAACCAAATTTTTAACCAAATATTTTATTAAAATGTAATTTCATAGCTCCTTGAGAAGCACCTATAGTAGCTTTACCTAAAATATCATCATAATTTTCAAATCTATCTTGATCTATATGCCAAAATCTTATAAAACCATTTATACTCATATCAGCTAAATGCCCTCCCCAACCTGGTTTTCGAGCTAATTTATCTCCAATAAATTTAAAAGCCATTTTTTTAGCTCCTTCTTCTGATGATTGAAAACCACCTAATTGTGTTTCAATATAATCTATATTCGATTTAATATCTTTAAATATAGGCCAAATCCCTGCTATTTGTTCTAAATCTACTTGTGAAAGTGTATGTACTTGTTCAAATGCAGCTTTTAAATTACCTCCTGCCCATGTTAATGCATTTTTTTGTTTTTGATCTTCTACTTCACCTTCAAATGTAGCGGCTAATCCAGCAACTCCAAAAATTGTATTTAACATTTTTAAATTATCTCTAAACTTACCAAATCTACCTAAATCAATAACACCATTAGGTTTTCCATAAGCTTTTACTTCAACACCATCTATACCCTCTCCATTAAACCATAAATCAGGGGCATCATCTCCTCTACCTTCTGCTAATTTACCTGCTGTAGATGAATTTGAATGATTATATAACCAATATAATGATAATTCTCCTTTTCCTACTCCTAATGTTTCTGTTTGATCGCCTGTTTTTTTCTTTGGTTTAACAGTCCATAATTTTCTCCATACTTCTAAATCATCAGGTTTTACTTGTTCATCAAAAGTTGATTTTGAAAATTTATATGTATTTTTTGACTTTGGGATCTCTCCACCAAATACAGATTTTATTAATTCATCGTATTCAGTTGTTTGTCCTAATACTTCCTCTTCTTCTTCTTTTTCTTGTTCTTCAGGAGTGGGGGGTATTTCTGGTTTTTTTGGTTCTTCATCACCATCTAATCCAGGTTCTAAACCAGTTATTCCTGGTGCTCCATCTTTATTAGAATATGATACTTTTTTTAAAATATCATCTGTAGGTAAATCTAATTGTTCTAATATTTCTTTTAAAAGGGAAATATCAGAGGGGTTATCCATATCCGGATAACCCTTATCTGATCTGTAAGACCATTCCAATAATAACTCATCAAGAGTCATATAATATTACTTAATAATATTAGCTAATCTTTGCATTCTCTCAACTCCTTCATTAAGAGAATTTTCTTCTTCATTATTTTCTTCAACTCCTTCATTAAGAGAGTTTGAATCTCCAAATCCTGTGTGACCACTTGATTTTGAGAAGTTTTTGTATCCTGCTGCACCTAATGCACCAGATTTAGTTGTAGTAGCATTTTTAGAAGGATAAAACTCTTCTAGATCTGCTTCTTCATCCATTTTTCCTTCAACATCATCTGTAGGCTCTTCACCATCTTCATCTTCTTCACCATCCATATCATTATCTTCTCCATCATTTTCAAAATAATCAGATAACATATTAAAAATAGTTCTTAAAGTTTCTTCTGAGTCCATTTCTTGCTCATCACCCATAGCGCCCATTGGATCTGCATCAACGTCAACATCTGGGTTAACATCTACTGCTACGTCTTCTTGTTCTTTTAAATAATTGCTGTATTCTTCAGCTATCATTCCTTTTAATTCTTTTAAATTCATTTTTTTACTTTTTTAGTATTATTATTGGTTTTGGTCTTTTTTTTATTTTTAGTAGGTTTTTTTCCTCTTCTTTTATTTCCTTTTGCTGCGTCTATAACGTCTTTTGATTGTGCTACAACATTTTTAGCTGCTTTTTTTACATCTGCTAGTTCTTTTTTCATTTCTTTAATCCTAGCTTTTGCTTCTTTTAATGCTGCTTCTGCTTTTTCATCTAAATCTGTAGATGCTAAAAGTGCATTCCATAATCTTTTAAAATATTCTTTCATAACTTATAGTAAATCTGCGCTTTTTAGCATTTTTCTTAACTTAATAAATTCTTTTACATCTGGATTTGTTGTGTAAGTTTTTAAGTAATCAGTTTTACCTGCAGGGTTCTTTTTTACTTTAGCATTAGTTTCTTTAGCTAATTTTTTAATATCAGGAGCTAATTCTTTTACTCTTGCCATTGCTTTAGCTAAAGCTTCTTTAGCATCTCCTATAGATTTATCTATTCCTTTAATTTGAGATACTGTAGGTTCTTTTTCTTCAAAATCATCACCTTTAGCTTCGTTTATATCTTCATTT
>Ga0181369_1000464_pt1 | contig 11558 bp, 14 predicted proteins | sample LowvirmetaG_8_FD_130088 | JGI IMG/M metagenome (GOLD analysis project Ga0181369, IMG submission 130088) | Marine viral communities from the Subarctic Pacific Ocean - Lowphox_04 viral metaG | ecosystem: Environmental > Aquatic > Marine > Oceanic | place: Subarctic Pacific Ocean | collected... | reverse complement strand
TTATTATTATTTACTATAAAAGTACTGTCAGAAACTGTCAGAGCTTTTAACTGAGTTCTTGGAGCGCTCGTATCTAAATAAGTATACTTAGTTTTTGGGAGAGCACCTGCGGGGAGAGCACCTGAATACTCAGTACCACAGCCGCAAGTAATAGAGCTTTCGACTCCAGTTAAAATGTTAAAGACTCTAACATTTGTTCCGTTGTGTATGACAACATACTTTTCGTTATCATCCCTGTCTATAAAGTGAACAAAGCTTTCCTCATCAATAGCCTCCGTCATTAACTTAGCAATGTGCCTAGTATTAGGGCGTTTCTTTAGTCCATCTGCAACAGAGCTAAGAGCGTTTTCCTGCTCCTCACACTGACCTGCAAAGCGTGATGCGTCAGATTGTTGAGAGACACCTTGGATAAGGTTAGGAACCGCTGTGTTAATTAAAGGCATTAGGAGATGTCGTAGTTACGGTTAAGGCCTATTCTGGAGGCTACAGCGTAGCTGTCAAATATAGTTCTGTCAGAGTTGTTGCCTTCCGCATCCATAAGGTCAGCCCTTGCGTTGTATTCGTCACGAGCAATAAGAGCTTCTAGCTCACGAGAGCCGACCATACGTCCTTGGAATACCCGTGAGGCAACCAAGGTTATATAACGTCTTGCGGCCTCTGGTAGGCTTGTAAAGTCCAGTAGGCGTGTAAGGTTAACCTCTAGGTCTTTGGAGAACACTGAGGTGTTAGTAGAGCGGTCAAACAAACTGAGACCACGTTGGGCGATGTCGATAGAGGTATCGGTTGTGTCTACCTCCAAGATGTCGTCCGATAAAGTTATTGTGCCATCCCCAGCAGGGCTCAGGGTGACTTTGAGTTCTGTGTTAAAGTGCCACCCTTCAGCTTGAACGGAACGACTTACCTCGTCCAATACAGAGATAGCAGTAGCGGCAGAGATAGGAAGCGCGTTGGTGTCACTAATACTATTCACAGGGCTCTCGCCGATGTGTCCTAGCATTGAGTTAACAGCTTCTAGCTTTGATGTAAGTGTGGGCATATTATTATATAAATTTAAAAGTTAAAAAAGAGCCCCCAAAGGGATTAACCAATGGGGGCTCAGAATTAATTTAGCGTACTTCTACAGCACACTCAGGACGTAAGACGCCGTGTCCCATTGCATATTTAGCAACGAACAACGTACCTTGACGTTCGATTTGGTACTCGGACTCTGTAGCGAGGTCGAGGAGCTTGACTGTACCGATAGCTTCCTTAGTACCTGCAAGAATGCGGGTAGCAGAGAGGTCACCATTGTATCCAGTACCATTAGCACCGAAGACGTCATTGTTGACACCATCGTCATCTTGGTCTTGAGAAGCCTCAGCGACCGTTACGGCGGCGAGGTGGTTGCTCTTTACAAGATTGATACCAGCGACTTGGCTGATTGTACCAGTTGCGATGTTACCAACACCACCAGCATCACGATTAGACGCAAGCGACACTGCGCTGTTGTCTGCTGTGATTAGGGTGTAGTAGTCGGCAGGGCTCAGGACAGCGAAACGACCTTCGTCGCTTACATCCTTACCGTCGAGAGACTCAGCAACGCCATAGAGAGCGTCGATAAGTTCAGCCGCAGTTGCGTTAGCACCAGCGAACAACGAAGTAGAAGCACCAAGAATAGTGCCATCATCTCCACCGATTTCTGAAGTACCACGAGCGGCGGCGGCAAGAGTCTTCATCGTAGCGATGTCGAAACGTTTTGCGAGTGCCTTACCGAGTTCCTTAGCGTAGATGCTACGGACGTCGTAGTGGTTCTTTAGTTCGTCGATGTTTGCGATGAACGTTGATGAGATGAGTACATCATCAATAGAGATGACGCGCTCAGCGTGTTTGATTGCAGACAGGTAGCTGTTACCTCCGTCAGCGATATTCTCGCCAGCAGTGTGGTATTTCGCAGATGCGATACCAGTAACAGGGAATTGTGCAGATTTGCCATTCTGAATGGTGCGTACCATGTGCAAGTCCTTCATCACGTTTGTTTCTTCAAACGTAGTTAGGATTTCACCAGAGAACACCTTCAGGAATAACGCATTTACATCACCTGAAGCATTGACTTGCCCTAAACGAGAGGGACTTGTATTGCCATTAGCCATGATTTTTTATTCCTTATTTGGATTAGTATTGAGGGTTTGAGGTGTCCGTGGGCAGGGTTTGCTTGTCTAAGGTTATCCTCCTCAAAGGGCCTTACGCTACTACTAGCTTAGGGACGAAAGTTATTTCTTCTTTTTAGGAAAGCCCTTCTTCATATTAGAATAGGCTTTATCGCTCACTGTAGACTTCTTTTTGCTACGGGAGATGCCGAGTTTACGGCGACGATTTATATTTTTGTATAGGGACATATTTAGTAATTAATGTTAAGCCCTGTGCGTCCTCTAGTTTGACGAGGTGACGGGGCAGTTGATTTTACTGGAGTCGGTGCTTTTACCGAGCGACGCGACGAAGACTTATTTTCATTATTCTTCATTATCATGCCAACAGGGCTAGTATCTTTAAAAATACGCTGAGCTTTTTTACTTTCGACTACTTTTGCACCAAGAGGGCCGAACAGGTGTTTGTTAGACATACACATAATTTTTATTGCTTTCTTGTTAACATTTCCATTTACGAAGAGCGAGAGCTTTACGGGTCGGTCTACCTTTGGAATCCTTCATAGGCCCTTTAACGCCACTCATACGGGCACAGAAGGAACGCTTCCTTGCACCGCCTTTGGGCTGTGGGGCTTTGAGGTTAGAACCAGTCTTACGATTATAGTAGTCTCTTCCTTTCTTGGAGAGACCCCCGCTCTTAGACTTGTGTTCTTTCCGTAGGCTTACGCCTTTTCTCTTTGCCATTTATGTAGTTTTTAATTATTGGGGTTGCCCTACTTCTGTAGGTATTAAGATTGATTTGCTTATGGTCATTACGGGGATTCTCTACGCGCTTCCATGCGCCACCTCCACCATTCCAGATGAATAGCATGTGGTCAGCCGTGGGTGTAACACCAAGAGACGCTATGTGCTTCGCATAGTGCCTCAGAACAGCATAGGCGATACGCTTGCTGACCTCTGGGTCAAAGGCGTCCGTATGAATGGCTTTAGAGCCCGTTATACGGTTGTAATCGTCTACCATTACCTTGTGTATCTGGTAGTGACCGTACGCCGCTCCATTGTCCCCCACTACATCGTGAGGACTATCGTGGTATACTTCCCACTGAGGGATGAGCTTGACGAACTCTTCAATGGTTATCGAAGTCTTTCCTTCGCAACATCCACTCAGTAGAAAGGCTATTAGTATGAGTCTAACGAACATCATTTTCTAGGTCGTTCACGTAGTCGAGGATGGTTCCAATAGTTTCTCTTTGAGGAAGGTTAAACTCATGTTGGTCTAACGCCTCAATGAACTCAGGAATCCTGCTCGTCCTTAGTGTCGCGCACCCACTCATCAACACGAGTGAGGTGCTCAGCGTGGCGACGATTAGCAAGTTCTTTAACATATTCACTTCGTATCTTCAGTACCATCTTTCCAATCTTAGGAAACGCAATGAGTAACTGAACGATTGTAGTTATCACTTGTCTTTAGCCTTGCCGACGTTAAGAGCGAGCCAGTCTAAGACCTTGTAAGCCTTTGAAGCAAGCGCGTCGTCTTTAGGAGTTGGGGTAATAGCCGCAATAGCAGAAGCCGCGGCGACGATAGCTGTAGCAATAGCAAGTAGGTTACCTGCGTTTTCACTTAGATAAGAGATGATTTGGTTCATAATTTTATAGTACGTTGGAGACCGCTAAGCGTTTCTCGACATTATCGCGGAACGCAGGGTCAGATGAATAACGAGGGTCACGCATAGCTTCAGTTACCTGAGCGGCAGACCCAAAGGGTTTAACAGAGGAGCCACTTGTGCCACCCTGTGAGAGTTCTGGAGGATTACCTCCCGCAGAGATGAACTGAGCATAGAGACCTTTGACAGCCATCTTAGCCTGCTCTATTGAGCCTGTTTCTACAATGCTGTTGAAGCCATCTAAATCACTGTCAGATAGATTATCTGCCGCCCATTCGCCCATAGCGTTATAGTTGGCATTGCCCCCTACTTCGTTCTGGATGTCTAAGGCTTGTGATGTACTCATGCTTTCCTGACCCGCTATGTAAGCTTCTACGAAACTACGGGGTAGCCCCGCTTTCTCTAGCTCGACAAAGGTCTTGTCAGTAAGAACACCAGACTCAGCAAACTCTTCTGTAGCGCTTTGTACAGCAGAATTTAGACTAACGACTGACTCTTCTTCAGCAGGGGTGTCGTCTTTCTTAGACTTCGACTCCTTGGATGATTGCTTCTTCTGAAGTTCGTTGTAGGCTTTAGCCAAGTCCTCAGGGGACTCAAACTTCTCGTCTAACCACTCTGGGCGTTCCTCTGACTCCTCTTGGATTTCCTCTTGGGGCTCCTCAGTGTTTGACTGAATTGATTGATTACGTTGCTCAGCCGCTTCTTCTTGCATTGCGGCTTGCTTTTCGAGGGAGACATTTTCTTCCTCGGTGTGTTCTTGTACTGATACTGATTGGTAATTAGCCATCTATTTGCTCGCTTGGTTGTTGTTGTTGGGCAAGGGATTGGTCAGACATCGCTTTAATACCAGCGGGGCCTAACTTCTCAGCCATTTGCATTTGTTGTGCTTGCTGAGCCTCCATTGCCATTTCTTCTTCGGACTTAACCAGCCCATCGGTTTTGATACCGAGGGAGATTGCCCTCCGTTTAAAGTATTCGGAAACCTTGACGAACTGTGCGATAGCTTCAGGGCCTACCACTTGGGCGGCTCCAGCTAGGAACAGGTCTAGTTTCTGTAAATCATTGCCACGTCCTAAAGCTTCAACACCTGTAATGATGATGGGCTTCACAACGTCTTTAGGAATCTTAGGTAACTTACCCTTCTTATTCATTACCTCCATTAGACGATTGACCAATGGAAGTTGCATTTCACTGCTTAGAAGAGAGTAGAGACCACCGAGGGCAGACTCTAACTCCATACCTAACATCCGTATCTCTTCAGCGGTAACACGCTCAGCTTGGCGTACAGTACCACTGGTAAGAAGGAATGCGTGACCTAGGCGGTCTTTGATTGTGTTGATTGTCTCCTGTGCTACACGGAAGTCGTTAAACTTGTTTACCTGTAGAGTGGTGACGTCTGCCGCGTTGCCCTGTGTAATTGCACCGTTAGGGCTGTCGGCTAGTGTCTTAGCTCTGGTTGTGCCGTTAGGATTAACTAGGAATAGAACCTTAGATGCGGCGGCAGAACCTTCCACAATAGCCTGTGTGAGGGACTCAAGGGACTGTAGGTCACCGAGGTATTCCTCAACATAACCACGTCCGTAATCCTCACCATCAATACGTGTGAAACGCAGAGGGATAAATGGGTTCTTGTCTAGACCGTAGAAGCCTTCAGACTTAGGAATAACGTTGCCGTTGATTTCCTGCCAGACCTTCCAGCCTTTCTCTTTACGACAGACGGCTGTGTATAATTGTACTTCGTCATCAGAGCCACCTTCGTTAGCCCCTGCTACTTCTTTCATCTCCTCAGTGAGGCTCATGTAGCTTAGGGTTTCCTTGGTGCAGATGTATAGAACATTACCCATTGGGTCACGCTCAACACAGAAGCGGTCAAGGTGGAACACACGGACTCCACCATCGTCAGGGACGTATAGTAAAGCGTTACCTGTGACGATGAGTTGCTTAATAGCTTCGTGCAGTGCGGTACGGTATGTACCTCTGCTGACTTCCTCCATGAAGGACTCTTCGACCTGCTGTAGAGACTTCTCAATCTCTGTGACTAGCTCAGGTGGAGCGCCTTCTTGTTGTAGTCCATATTCGTCCACTGCGAGACGGAAAAAGGGGGCGTTGGGAGGTAGAAGTGCCAACAGTAATTTTGAAGCGAGGTTGTTTACTCCTCTTGCCCCAACGCCCTGAAAAGGTGTGTCCAATCGGCTATGTGCTCCAAAGCCTTCGTCTGGGCAGACGTATGGAAGTGTGAGTTTTGCTGAGGAACGAGCGCGGTCTAGGTATTGGTGTCGCTTCCCCTCAAGGGAGGTGTATAAGCCTTCAGCAGTTTTAGTAGTCATAAATTATTCAGTGTCTTCTTCTGGTTCTGGGAACACTACGTCTTCTGTGACTGTAGTTTGTTCAAGGTCGTCGAGGTCATACTCTTCAACATCTAAAGCCCACATACCGTCAGCCGTAGGGACTGGCTTAGTCAACCAGCGGGTTCCCTTGCCTTCAGTCCAGTAGGAGAAGTTGTGTTCTTTACCTTCTTCGTCGGCTCGCTCTAGTGCGGCTTCTTCGGTTGGGAATATAAGATACATTAGTAGATGTCGTATTGATTGTTAATGTTAGCTTCGATGGCGGGACGGTTGGCTAGTTGATTTGTTTTCCAAATAACAACTTCCTTTATTTCTCCATTGAAGAAAGAAGTGCTAGAGGCTTCGCTTCTATTACCTCCAATCACGTTATAAGTGGTTAAGGATATAGGTTGTGAACTTGCAAGAGCATCATTTGCATTAATGCTAGTGTCAGTTATCTCCACACCATTACGGGTTACTTTAATTTGGTCACTGCTACCATCGCCTGTGTGTATTGCTGTGCCTAGAAGAAAACCAGAGCCGTCAGTGGGGTGGTTAAATGTTTTAAGTTTTGTGGTAATAAATACTCTTGTCCCTGCATTCTCAAAACTAACTCCTCTTCCACTATTAGTTTTACCTAACGTAGATTGATTTGCGCTAGTAGCTCTGGTTTGAACAGCAAACAAACTCAACGCTTGATTGGTAATGTCTAAAGTCGTTGCCGCTTTAAGATAATCAGATGTCCCATCGTACTTCACGGAGCCAAGGAAGTTACCATTCTCAACAATCTTAGGTTGCTTTGTGGACTCCGCTTGGAGCATATCAAAGTTCTCACCTGACTGGTCATACCAAGTCTCTACAAAGCCATCCACTGTGTTGTCATACGCAGGGATACCAGAGATACTGTAGGCTTCACCGATGTTAGCTTCAATAGCTGTGCGGTTGTCTGACTGGTCGGTGTCGTAGACAATAAGCTCAGATAACTTAGTAAACTGGCTATCTAGACCGCTATTATCTCCTCTGAAGATAGCATTAAAGGTAGTGCCACCTGTCCCGTTACCTAAAACTTGATTTAATACTTCATCTCCGTTTACATTTACTTTACTGGCGCTTCCATCTGCGGCAAGAAAGGTAGTATAAATGATAGGGTTATTAGTTATAGTTGTCCCAGCGGAAAAATTAAGCGAGCCACCTCTGTATAGTCTAAGCTGACTACCAGTAAGATAACCGATTCTATTACTACCTCCAGCGCTACTTTCCACTAAAGTATATGTATAGGTTTTTTGAAACTCTACGTATTGAAACGAGTGACTATTCGCAATATCAATCCCAGTAGTTAAATTGAAATACGTAGAGCCGCCACTGATTCTTTGAAACCCTATCGCTGGATGTCCGTCTTCATTTAGCATTAAGCTCCCAGCATTAACAATCTTAGGCTTACTTAAAGTGCCTGCTTGAACTGCGTGGTTACCTGTTGCTGTATCTCCTGCTTGATTGGTTACACTTTGGTCATACCAAGTTTTAACGAAGCCAGTCTTACCTGTTACTTTTACTGAGTTAATTGTTATTGTACCGTCGCTAAAATCACCAGGAGTCTCAAGGGAGGAGAAGACAATGTGCGCTCCTCCGTTTGCATTACTATTAACCGTAAAGGACGCACTTACAGTTCCGTTTCCTATAGTTGAAGAACTAGCAAGTGCAGTATCCGTACCAGCGGCTCTTATTTCAATGCTAGCACTACCTTGAATATTTGATACTGTTAAATTAATATCAACAACATCTCCTTCATTAGCAAGAATATGACTTGGTCTGCTGCTATCAGATATTGTGTGGCTTGTTCCGTAAGCAAAAAATGTTAATGTAGAAGTGCTTGCGGTACTTGATTGAGACCTTATAGTCCCTGATGGAGCTATAGTATTCCAAGTTGGTTGTGTATTCCACCCAGTAATTAGCTCTGTTACAAAGTTTACTAGAGTACCATCTGATACCTCATCGGCAGTAAAGGACTTCAGGGCATTATCAGAGCTACGACGAACCTGCACTACGAACTTACCATCAGCACGGGCTACGGTATCTCCAGTGGCCGCTAAGGTAGCCTGACGTGTTCCTAGGCTACGAAGTGAGTAAGCCGCCTTGGAAATAAGGAAGTCACCATCACGACCCGTTCCATTTAACTCCTGTATGTCCAGTGGTAGGACTGTCTGAGTGTTTACCCAGTTCTTGAGTGTTCCGTTGGATACCTCCTTGGCTAAGAAGTCACGCTCTGCGTTGTCACTAGCACGACGAACACGGACTACCTTGTTGTTACCTGCTTTGTCGTTGAGGTCACGTAGGCTGTATGCCGCTGATGCTCCACCTACTACTTTACTTAGTAGAGGACGAGATGCACCCTTACGGTCTGAGGTAATTACTGGGGCTGTGCGGTTTACTGTGAGTGTTTCTGTGCCTGCGATACCAGTAATCGTTACGGCTGTACCGAGATTTGCCTTCCAAGGTCTGTCGGTGAAACCAGCGTTGTTACTCAGGAGATACTGTGGGTCGAAGTCACCGTCTTCAAGTAGATACTCGTATCCGTCTGTCGCATTAAAACCACTAGCGGTAATAGTTCCAGCGCCTCCTTGTTGCGTCCAAGTGGCTCCTGCTACAGTGGTTCCTGTATATATGCCACTTATGTCAGAGTGTCCTGCAACGGTTACTTGGATTGACGTAGTGGAGTCTGTAAGAGGGAGGGCGTTAACCGCTCTACTAATATTCCTTACCCCCGCAAAACGACTACGGTCAGGTATAGTAATCGTTCTGGTGCTTCCATCACCGTTAGTAACCGAAATCGTTTTTGAGGGCATAATTTAGTAGCTGATGTTTGCGCCAGAGCCAGATGAACCAGTGTTCACAGTCGAACGGCGTACTGTTAATGCAGACGTTCCGCGTTTTCTGGAGCGTTGTCTGTTCTTGAGTGATTTGTTTTCCACCTTCTTAGCCGTCTCGGTAGGAGGTGGAGGTGGAGCGGGTGGAGGTGGAGGGTCTGGCATTTTGGGGGCTGATGAGCACATAGTTAACCTTTGGTTAGGATATTTTCGTTTTGGATTTTATTTTGTTCAATAAGAAATCGGACTACAGAGCGTTGTCCGTAATAAAACACGAGCGCATTTTGCGAAGTGCCATAATCAAAGTCATCCCGTAAGGGGAAAACTTCTTCTAACTTATTGATAAAATTAGCTGAAACAGCAGGAAATGCTTCGTTATTGTCCATATTAGTCCACCTCCTTCTTACGTTCCAGCATACCTAAAGCGATTGAACTGTAACCAATTAGGTCATTAAAGATGTCTGCTACAGTGTCTCCATTAGTCTCCAAAGAGAGACCTCCGTTACAGAAAGCCTTGAGCCTCTGCATCTTATCGCCCATCCGAAGTGATAGTCCGATGAGTGGGTCTACCCCAAAGTCATCAGCTTCATCGAAGTTAGCGAACGGATTAGAGGTGAAGGAACCACCTGTGTAGTCATCATTCTTCTTCTTGGTTAGCTTAGAGATACGCTTGAACTGCTCAGCTTGGAAAGCGAACCACCACTCCTTGTTGTGAGTAGCGTGAGCTTTGACACTCTCTTCGACCTCGTAACTGATGGATATGCCTAGCCACTCCGCTAGAGCGTGTTCTGTCTTAGCTCCTTTGGAATACTCCCAGCCCTTCATCATATACATATGTGATGCGGTCGCGATAATAGAAACAAGGTCAATCATAGCGCACTCACGTACGCACATCTCTCCTACTTCAATACCTAACTCAGCGGCGTGTGTCCTGCTCAATGCGGCAGGGTTGATAACGTCGAAGCCCTTCTCTTTCCATTTGAATGAAGTAGCGTCAAAGGCAGGGAAGTTGTAGTCTTCGATACCTGTCATAGGCCCAGCGATATAAACCGTCTGGTCACTTACATCTATTTTGTAGGGGGTTGCCATAATATAATTTTTCCGTTTTTGAAGTTTTCTGTTCTGAGTATGTAAGCAAGGCGAGCAGTGAGAAGTGCATCCTCTTCTGTCATGTCTTTGCTTTCGTATATTTTAACGACGCCTTCCCAGTCCCATCCGTGTTTGTCTAAGAGCTTTACAGCGGTCTTAGGCCCAACACCTTTGAGTCCTTGGTAGCCATCGGTTGCATCACCCATTAATGTTTGGATGAGGTGGTTCTTGTTAGCCTCTTCTTCTGTGAGGGTAGTCAGTTCATCACGTAGGAAGTTGTACCAAGTGATGGGTAGTGTAGCGAAGTCCTTGTCACCACTGAGAGCAATGGTAGTCTTAGGAGATTGCGTACACATGATGCCGATGAGGTCATCAGCTTCCATATTGTCCTGCATCATAAACGTGTGACGCTTGCACATCTGTTTATTCAACTCGGCTAAAGCTAAGGGCTTACGCTTGCTCTTACGGTTGCCCTTGTAGGCAGGGAAGAGGTCGTAGCGGAAGTTAGTCTTAGGACTGAAGACTACGAAGTAATCCTCAGTATTAAACTTCTTACACATAGACTCAATGAAGTCGTCACAATAAGCGAGAGAAGCATTTACGTCCGTGTGTAACGTCCATACTGCGTCCTCCCATTTAGTCTCTACCTCGTTACTGAAGGCGGCTCGGTAGGCAAGCATATCGCCATCTAGGAATAATGTTTTCATGTTAGTGTGTTTCTGACCAGTTAGCCCCAACGGAGTACTCCCCGTCTAATGGACATTTGAAACCAAGGGTTTTACCTGCCTTGGCTAGTGCATCTACAAAACAACTTCCAAGAGCATCAGCGTCAGCTTGGTCACAACTGAACTGAACTTCGTCGTGGATATTGCCATGTAGTTCGTAGGGTTGAGTTGCCATCTCAGAGAACTCAACGAGTGCCTGCTTCATCACAACTGCGCCTGCTGATTGTAACAACAGGTTAAGTGCAGAGTGTGCCGAGCGACACGGTAGTTCACGCCCATCCAGACCTATTAGTTGGTTAGTCTGTTGTACCTTGTTAGCCACCGCCTCAGAGAGGTGACGGATAGCAGGAGTTTTGGACATAAAAGATTTCTTAAGTTGTTTACCTTGCTTAGAGGAACCACCAACAATGGAACCTATCTTGGCATCGCCTGCTCCGTAGAGGAAAGCGTAGATGAAAGTCTTGGCTTGGTCTCTAGTCTCTAGCCCTGCCGCTTTCTGATTAGCCGAGTGGATATCACCTGTAAGGATTTCCTTAGCGTAAGCGCCACTGTCCCACCCGTGTAAGTAGTGAGCAAGGCAACGTAGTTCTAAGCCAGAGGCGTCAGCACCAACAAGTACCTTACCTTCTGGAGCAGTAAAACAAGACCTACACTCTTTACCATAAGGAGCGCGTCCTGCTGGCACTTGAGCTACGTTAGGTTGTGAGTGCGTACAACGACCAGAGATAGCACCATTGGTGTTTACCCTTCCGTTTATACGTCCATCATT
>Ga0181369_1000461_pt1 | contig 11615 bp, 22 predicted proteins | sample LowvirmetaG_8_FD_130088 | JGI IMG/M metagenome (GOLD analysis project Ga0181369, IMG submission 130088) | Marine viral communities from the Subarctic Pacific Ocean - Lowphox_04 viral metaG | ecosystem: Environmental > Aquatic > Marine > Oceanic | place: Subarctic Pacific Ocean | collected... | reverse complement strand
TTTTCGATAGGGTTTTTTGACCGTGCCTGGGATGTTAAAACAGCTGTAGTTTGGGCCGTAAACGCCAACGTTCAACCAACGATCACAGAAGTTCTCTACGATTCGCAGGGCTAGGCCAGGATCTGTTGGAATCCTAGTTTTTCCATTGAAATACTTAAAATTTCTAATGTTGTCGTCGATTTGCCAGTGACGTTTATCTCCGTTCGTTCTTGAGTGTTCAGTGATAAAAACGCGTGGTGGGAAAGAAGTACCGTTGTTAAGAAACGGAAGCTTCAGTAGGTACTCTTCGTATCCTGCTTGGCAATATTTGTCCCATTGAGTTTCATCGACAACTAGGTAAAAGGGTACGCCGTACTTCCTAAAAAGTGGCGGCGTAAGCATTGATTCATACCTGCCGTGCGACGGAATGTAAATCGGATAGCGCGTTTTCATTACTGATTCAGCAAGCACCTACGGCAGACAGCATTATGTTGCCAAGTGCCGGAGCTGTGGGCTTCACGCAGTGCCACCATTTTGTCTGAACTCCAAGCTTCCTCAAGTGACATTGAATTGATGTTGCCTAAAGCTAGGCTTTTGCCGTAGAGCTTACAGCAGGGCAAAATATCACCTTCTGAATCAACGACCAGCTGCTTGTTGGGGAAGCTGCATGGTAATGGCTCTTTGTCATTTTCCAACGTAAGCCCCGTTTGACGACCGGGCACTTCGTTCATGGTTTGAAAAGTAACTACATCTACGATGTCTTTCCAGTATTCGTAAAAATCATCCGCTTCATCAATGTTTAATTGATTTTTCAAAAAAGAAACACGTACCACGGGAAACTTTTGACCAAGGGCATTACGCTCTTCTACAAGTGCTTTTACGTTTGCAACGATAGTTTGAAAAGCTCCGTTGCGCCTTTGCTTGTTGTATGTTTCAGAAGTAGCGGCATCAATCGAAACAAAAATCTTGGTCACACCGGATGCCAGAAGAGACTGCCGTCTGGCGGGAAAAAGCAGGGACCCGTTTGTAACGAAGTAGACGTTGAGGATTCCTTGTGCTTTTGCGTAAGATATTGCTTTTTCGAGATCACGTCGCAGTAGTGGCTCGTTAATGTAGTTGAGCTTGATAGATTTCGTGCCAATTTTTGCCGCTTCATCGATAAGCCTTGCGTATGTTTCAAAGTCTAGCTCTGCGTGAACACGACCTTCTCCGCTGCCATGAATGCAAAATGGACAAGCCATATTGCAAGAACCATTTAGCTCAAAATCAATTTGCAGTGGTGCACTCGGAATATTGTTGAATTGTTCAGCCGAGTGCTGATCAGAGATGTAATCATCCCAAGCCACAGGGTCTGTATCAGGAGGAATGGCATACAATGCGTCCCTGCCTCGAATATCAAAAAACGACTTTGACATTAAAAAGGCTGGTCTGAATCTTCAATATAAAGCTTGTCCGCCACTTTTGTTCTTTCTTTAACGGGCCACCAGAGTTTTTTTGTTTTATCAGTGTGGCTGACTCCTAGTGTCTTAAAGAAATCGGCACGATCTTTTTCGTTTTCAAAACTGACCACGCACTTGATCGGGTTATCCATAGGACTGAAGTCGAGACTATTGTCCCATTCCTCATCGTCTAACTGCTTCAGCTCGTCTTTCGAGCGCGACACCATCAACAGTGCCTCAAGTTTCTGCTGATCGTATCCAGTGCCCAGTAAGTCATCGTCTACCAGTATTTTTTTTAGCACCTCTGTTAGCTCACGGGCATTGGCGTCACCAATGTGCGAAATCTCGTTGTCAGCCGTCAGTAACTTAAGTGCTCTGACGTCGTTGGCTTCAAGATCTGTACGCAGACAAGGCACGGAGACTAATCCAAGAGACGTTGCGGCTTTGACAACCCCGTGTCCAGCGAGGATTGTGCCATCAGCGGCGATGATGATATTGCGATAGATGCCGTGCTCCTGAATCGACTTTTTCAAATGCTCAAGCTGGGCTTCTGGGTGGGTCTTGTAGTTGTCTGGGTGCGGCTTTAACTGATCGATCGGCACCTGCTCGATCTTGGTCGTTACGAACGTGTTGTAGTTCAGCAGTGAGTTGAGGTCTTCACCAAAGTCAAAGTCACTGATCGAACTGATTTCGTTTGCCAGATTTTCGTAGTGCCAGTCGGACTGCTCAGCAATTTTATTATCAGCGATGACATATGCCTTCTGTTCTGCTGCTGAAAGGCCAGACACGATGCGGACAGGGACAGACTTCAGGCCCAACCGACGAGCTGCCTCAAATCGACCGTGCCCGGCAAGGATCGTATTTTTATCGTTGACGATGATCGGCTGTGTAAAGCCAAAGCGTTCGATAGCCGCAGCAAGGCTTTTAATTTGGCTATCTGGATGGGTCCTGGAGTTTTTCGCATACGTTGAAATGGTGCTGATGTCCATTTCGCGGGTTTCGATTTCCAGCACAGCTATCTGTTTTTTTGAAATGGTAGCAGGCTAGTCAATGTCAAAGGTTGTGCCTGGTTTTGGATCGCAAGACTGGTCGTAATCGAACTGTATTTCAGATTCGTATCTGGCGATTGCGCGACATTCGAGCAGATCCACTAGCTCAAACAAAAATGATTCGTCAGTTGGCTGAGTGCGTTGAGTCATGGAGAGAAACGATTACTGCGGAAACAATGGCTTCCATGCTGGTTCTTGAAATGCCGCTGTAAGTGCGACAAGCAGCTTCTACTGCAGAACTGTAAACAGAACTGCCTTTTTTGAGGCGAGTGGATAGTACTGCCTCGCGAATGTAGCTGCTTATGCTCTTGTTTTCGTCGGCTGCAAGCTGATTAATTTTGATTTTTTCAGCTTCTGAGAAGTAGCACTTAACAGGTTTTTTGACAGTGCTTGGCTTAGAAAGGGTCATCCGTTATGTCTTTAGACTGAACAGGGCTGGCGGTGAAATCGCGTGGATCAGGCTTGGCTGCGGGTTTCTCTGGATGGTAATCTCTCAACAAATTCTGGTGCTGCACACCAATATAGCCCTTAGGAAAAACATCAGGGTCTAGTAGGGTGTTTAGTTTCCAGCTGTCTGTTTTGGCGTCTAGGTCGTCCACAGACCAATAGCCTTTGTCGACTCCGTGGTGCAATATTTTTCGTATTGAACCGACATCAAAGGCCTTCTGCATCTTTCCAAAAGCGGGGGTTAAATAACTGATCCATTTTATACCCTCTTTTTAGGTGCGTTAATGCCCATTTATAAACCGCTTCTTGTTCTGGTTCGGAGCGTCTAACCTGTTTGCATTTCCGCTTAAGAGCTTGCGGGCAATAGTCGCGTTTTTTTTGTGGATCTTGTCTGCCACGCTTCTTGTACGTTTGCAGCTCGATTTCGAACAATCCGCCGCCCTTATCAACAATGACGTGGGCGTCAATTTCTTTTTCTTCAAGATAAGCACGAACGGCCATCACGTTGCCAAGAAAACTTTTGTGAAAAATCCAAATAACGTTTTGAAAGTGCTGCAAGTGGTCTCTTGTTCGCTGCTTGAATTCGTCGAGTTTTATGGGTGACATTTGCACTTCTACCGCAAGGTGACCTTTGTATCCGTCGAAGTCAAGGACTCGTAGCTCTCCTCTATCAACCTCACCTGTGAGCTGTTTATGCAATTCTGGTGATTCTGCAATACAGAAAGCTATATCCGGCTCACGAAAGCTTGGGTTCTTGATGTATCGAGCCATAACCACTGAAAAGAGGTTTGGGATATTTATATCAAGTGTTGGAATAAGATTTCGCTTGCCTTTGGCAAGTTCAGTGCAGTATTCGTCATGGCGCGATTCTGTGCTAGCACATTTGGTATTAACAGCCGCCCCCGGCACATGCGTAAAGCAGCACTGTGAATCAATATATTGATCGTTGCGTGTGTAAGACGTTGACCGACGAAAGTGTTTTTCCGGCGGAATCTGGCTGATGTCGACCTCTGACAGTATTTGTTCGATCGGGCGCGAAACACCGTGCTTTTCTTTGTCTCTTTCTTTCATGCACTGAACACATCCGAACTTTTTGCCGCTGAACTTTTTTATCAGCTCATCTTCCGGATGCTGACGCAGTAAGTCCTCGAGCCGGTAGAGGTTTTTCGTTTCAAGGCAGATCGCTGTTTGGCTCATGGCACAAGCCCTCTACCTGTCGAATCGCTGAAGCCTCCCTTAGCGGTGAAAACCCGCCCTGCAGGGTGCTTGACCTGCTCCTGTGGTGAATCACCCTTGGCGCCCGGTTTGAACTGCTCGTAGCGGGTACAGGACACGCTGGCCCATTTTCCATTGATGGCCAGCTGCAGCTGTTGCTCGACCACATCGTGCCCATGCCGCTTTAGGAGCTTCAGCAGTTCGTTCATGAGCAGCGTCCAAGCGGTTGGGCCACGACTGCCTTTCTTCAGCTTCCAGAACTCTCGAATCAGTTCTGCATGCCTTTCTAAGTCTTTATTTATATGGTTTTTAGTATTAGTTTTCTTAGTATCACTATTTATAGAGCCCTGGCGGGCGGCTGGTTCTCCCATTATTTGGCTTTGCGCGCCGATGTAAACCCCTTGGGTGATCGCGGCTTCGATCAGGCAGGCTGCAAAGTGTGGCATAGCCAGGGTTTCCGGCTTTGTTTCAATTAGTAAATCACCTATAGAAGGGGGCAAAACCACCCTCACCACCAGTGGTTGACCCTTTTCAAAGTTTGGCAAAGTTTGTCATAGAGTTGGATTACTTTCTAAAATTACCATGGTATTGTCATTTGGTAAACCACCTTGCAAATGCTTGAAGAAATCGAAGGCCTTGAGTTCTTCGAAGACATCCATCGGTACTCGTATCAAGGCAACTGGCTTTTGCACAGCGTTACCGGGGTTCTGTCATTCGATATGAGCCCGATCGTGCGCAAACGAATCAACGCAACCCGTGATGGTGAAGACGGGTGGGCGCTGCGGGGCACCACCATCCATGCGGCGCTTGAGCAGCATCTGCTCGGCGAAGCAGAGGTCAACCCTGGGCGATATCAGGAGTGGATCGAGCCACTGCTGGATAACTGGCTGGTGCAAAACACCAACCCGATTGCTGTTGAATACCGCCTGTGCGATCCGCGCATTTCGCTTGGTGGATCTTTTGACTTTCTGATCCAGTACAAAGGCAAAACGATCCTGGGTGATCTCAAGACTGTCAGTACGGCTGCTGCGGTGGAATCACGCAAAGCCGCAACAGCGCAACTTGGTGGATATTTGAACATGATGAACTACCACCATCCACGTCTTTGGATTGACCGGTGCGTGACATTGGTGTCTGGGCCGGGTGTGGCAAAAGTAATCAGCTCGGACCCTGGCGAATGCATTAATGCCTGGGAGGATGCTTGGGGCAGATACTCGGTAAACCTTGAGGTCAAGGAGCCGTTTTGATGCTGCGGCAAAGCTCTATTGATTACGTGATCGGGCTGATCAAGCAGCTACGAATTGATGACCCGGAGTACTGCGATAGGTGTCAGCAGGAGTTCAAGCAGCAGTTCGGTTGTTTCGCGTCACCCAGCTACAAGTGGACTGACAAATCGTGGTCGTTTTGGCTGCACAAATGCGGGACATGGAGGGTCGAAGGAATGCGAACTTTTAGCCGGGACAAGCCTCGCTGGTAGGTGGTATACAAGTCAGGGTTTTTGGTATACCATAGTTATATCAACCAACCCCCGGTACACAAAATGACCACCTTCCTCACCAAAGCCCAGCGCAACTTCCTGTGCGAAGAGTACAGAGACCAGCTGGAAGAAATGGAAGAGCTCGAAGAGTATGGCTACCTCGTCGATGAGCTTCGCACTTACGACAACGTGGCCTTTTGGCAGACCGTCATCGAGGTGATGCCCATCTACGGCGAACCCGTTGGCCGCAAGATTCTTAGCCGCATTTGATTTTTTTCTAGGTGGTATACAGATCCAGCATCTTGGTATACCATAGTTATATCAACCAACCCCAAGGCATTCCAAATGACCATCGATCAACAGATCTCTGACCTCAAGGTTCTTCTCGATCAACTCGAAACCGAATACGCGCACACCATCGCTTCTGGTGATTGGGTGGCCTGTTCAACCGCCAAAGGCAAGGTTGCCAAGGTTCGCAACCGCATCGGCAAGCTCATCAAGGTCCGCATGGGCATGGCCTGATTATTTCAGGTGGTATACAGCTACGGCATTTTGGTATACCATAGTTATATCAACCAACCCCGGTTCAACTCATGATTCCTGACAAGCTGCCCAAGGTTCGCACCATCAAGTACATCAAGCAGGTTCTGGCTAATTACGAAGGAATTTGCGTTAAAGATGAAGATGGAGGCTATATCGTTTCCTGCCTCGAGCAAGGCGTTCAAGATTATTTTGCTGATCGAAAAGAGCTGTTGGCTTGGGCCACCTTCTACTTCTGGAACCGCGACATGCAACCCGCTGAGCTTTCACGGTGAACATCTTCTACACCGACGAAAGCCCTTGGGTTTCAGCTCGCACCTTGTGCGACAAGCACATCGTAAAAATGCCGGTCGAAACAGTGCAAATGCTGGTCTCAGCTCTGAACCGACATGGCATTCAACATCAGGTGCTTACCAAGACCGGCGCATTACACAGAGGTGGCTACAAACATCACCCTTGCACTGTTTGGGCAGGTGAATCACGATCGAACGCCACTTGGCTTTTACGCCACGGATACAGTCTGTGTCACGAATACTTCCGGCGCTACGGGCGTGTTCATACTGCTTACAAGCAGCTCGGAGAGTTTCACCGTGAGCTGTTTTGGCTGCCTGAGGCTGGCTTCACAGAGCCATACCAGGCAATGCCAGATGAGCTGAAGGTCGTAGGTGATCCAGTCGCTGCCTACAGGCAATACATGCAGTTCAAGGTCAACAGCAAACCGTCCGTCTTTACATGGCGCAAAGCGCCATATCGCAAACCCACTTGGATCTCCTGATGCAAACAGCTCAAGATTTGGCCGAAGAAATCATGGCCCTGAAGCTACAAATGCGAGCGTTGCAAGCGCAGCTCGACGAGAAAGTTGACCACTTTTATCGTCATGTGTCTAACGGCTTGGTTGACGACTACAAAACAGAAGACAGTGCTTTTCAGATTGGAACCATTCGCGTAAAGCCCGTTGAAACCCGCCGATGGTCGTACAACAAGCACACAAAGTATCAAATCAAGAAATTGCAGGAGGAGGCACAGCTTTTAGGCTTTGCCGAACTGACCACGACCACATCCTTCAGATTCACGGATACAGCCGATGCAAGTAAGGTTTGAGGTTATCGGGCGCCCAGCCCCACAGGGCAGCAAAAATCAATTCGGTGCCGAATCCAGTCAGTTCGTTAAGCCGTGGCGAGTTGACGTGAAATATGCCGCGGCCAATGCTGTTGGGCCTGACTGGAACACTGAAGGTGCTGTTGCCGTTGACATCACTTTCAAGTTCCTACAGCCGAAAAGCCACTTCACCTCCAAGGGCAACCCCAGCAGTAGTTGGACAAAGTACCCGATCGGTCGTAACAAGGGTGATATCGACAAACTTTGCCGCAGCACGCTTGACGCTTTAACAGGCGTGCTGTTCGACGATGATGCGCAAGTGGTATATCTCATTGCAAAACGCCAATGGGACAGAACCGCTGGTGCATCCATTTCCATCTGCCACCTTTAACAATGCGTGACTTCGACGAATTTCTCAAGACTGATACCAACTATCAGTTGGTATTGACCCGGCATCAAACAGTTCATTCTGAAGCCAGAGGCCTTGGCTTTGAAATTATGCGTGAGGCACGCAAGGTTAACGGCTTACTGTTGGCCGTTGATCTGATGATCGAAAAGCTCGGCGAGCACGAATGTGTCGAAGAGGACGACAGTCGTGATAAAGACCTCGTGCTTTTGACTGGCAACAGTTCTGATAGTTGGTATGGCACGATCAGCATGACTCTTGATCTCCTGAGAGACCAGATCGTCCAGCAATCACAAGCGGTGGTTTTAGCAGAACACAATTATGTAAAAGCCAAAGAGAGTGCATCACAGCACTGTTCGAGCCTGACTGCAGCAAGAGAAGAGGCGGGAAAACGTTTCAAGAAACTGCAAGCTGATAAAGCCAAAAAGTAGGTTTACGGGTGCGGAGTTTTGGTATACCATAGTTATGTCAACAACCCCACCCCATTCCATGACACAACCGCTCGGTCGGGCTCGATCTTTGGCGCTTCAGCTCGACGCCTTTGAACTTCTTGGCAGAACCACCATTGACGAGGCTGAGGCAATTATTGCTGACGTCATTTGGTGCGTTGGCGAAGACACATCAGATGACCGCATCTGTGCCCGAGCTCGTTGGTACTTTCACGTTTGAAAATCATGCTCTCCATCTACGAAAAGCATCAGCAGATCTCAGAGCTTTACCAAGAGTTGCAGGACTTCTGGACAATCTTCTGGGATCCGGCCAGCCCACAGCAAAGGGATTGGGCACGACAAATGATTCGTTCAATCGAAAACGAATTGGGTCATCTGTACTTCGTCAGCCGGTCCCGACCGGTCTTGCCGGGCGAGTCACTGCCTCCTGCTCCACCTGCCTGGAACAAACCGCAGCCGCAGCTGCCCAAAATCTGAGGGTATACAAATCGGCTGATCTGGTATACCATAGTTCTATCGACAAAACCCACGATGGATTTCAACTCCCAATCCCTGGCTCTGAAGGACTGGCTCGAATGGACCGAAGACTACATCCGCAAGCCCGAGCCGGTCAAAGCTCACTTCTGTGAGGCCAAAGATCCCAAGACCAACGAGGTTGTTTGGGATGACCTGCTCTACACCGAAGAGGACAAGATCAAACGACTTGAAGAGGCCTACAACTCTGGCCTGATTCTGGTTATCAACCCTGAGGCCGAAACGGTCTACGAAGCATGAACACTGCCACTTCTCTCCAGTCCATCCAAGAACTCAAGGAGTTTACACCCGGTCAAATCCTGATCAGTTCCTGGGGTTACTCTATGACCTTAAACAACTGGTACGTCGTCACTCGCGTGAGCAAAGCCAGCGTCTGGGTTCAAGAAATCACCGGAGCTGTTTCAAACGACTATGGAATGGGCGAAGGCCGCGCTATGCCATCGATGGATCACACCCCAGCTCTGGTCTTTAACAAAGACGGCGAGAAAGTCCCTGCCCCCATTCGTCGTTTCAAGATCCATACCCAGCGAGCGTCTCAATCGATCTGGGACAGCAAAAATCAACGCAGCATTTGCATCTGGGACATGAAACCCCAATACCACAACACCTGGGATTGATTACTGTCGGGAGCCCTGATGCCTGTCCCCATAGGCTGAGAGCCATACAACACCCGCTGAGCTGCGCGGGAAAAGCAAGGGCGGGAGGGGTCCCGTGATACCTCCCGACAACCATTTATTCATTCGCTTTCGATTCATGGCAAACGAGTTAGCAAAAGCACTCTGCGGGTTTTACTCAGACGTCGGCGTCATCCAACAAGCTGCAAAGAGCAACTATGGTCAGTTCGCTGATCTGCCAACTGTTCTCTCCACCGTCTTGCCCGCACTGGCAAAACACGATCTGATTCAGTCGCAAACCTTTGAGCCTGGTCCAGACGGCACGACCATTCTCGTAACAACACTGATGCATGTTAGTGGTGAATCGATCGTGTCCCGACTGCCATTGATCCTGGGTCGCAACAATAACGCGATGTTTGCTCTTGGCGGAGCGATCACTTACTTCCGCCGCTACGCACTACTTTCAATTCTGGGTTTATCTGCAGATGTGGAAGCAGATCTTGAGGATTACGTTGAGCCCGCATCCCCTGCTCCTGTAGCTGCTAAACCTGTTAAGGCAACGACAGGGCGGAAACCTAAAACCACTCCGTTGAGTACCGAAAAAGGTCCGAACGGTGAGCCGTCAGAGCGTGACGAGGTTATTCACAGCATTAAACAGCTGCCGAAAGAGACTGCTGCACAACTGCTTGACGACTTTCGATCGGAGTTCAAAGTCACTGGCCCTACCGTTGCTGATCACATCACCTCTCAAGTTCATGCAAAGTTCATCGCGGACACCATCAAAGCTCTCGCCAAGTGAAAACATCAGATGCGCCATAGAGCACCTCCGCGAGGTTGCCGACAAAGATTATTCACATTTGTACTTTGACTCACGATACGCACGCTGGAAAGAGCAAACCCTCATGGCGCACACAGTTAAGATCGCTTTACAGATCCTCAGCTGTCACCCGCAAACGGCTCGTTGTTTACAACCCGTTCCAGCAGAAGTACCTGATCTCGTCGGCAATCGAGATCTCAAAAAAGAATTTAGACATTTGGACGCATGACATACAATGCGCGCAGGTTTTCTTTTCCGAAGAAGAAGCCAAAAATGCCGCTGCGATTCTCTCGCGGATGGTTGGATTTGACGTTTACCTAAAGCAAATTGACTGACTCGAACACTGATCGAAACCGGGCTGTTTTTACGGCACGACTGCCTGATGAGCTTGCAGACAAGTTGCGTCACTACATGACCGATCGGCAGGTCACAGCCTCAAAAGCGATCAACACAATTCTCAGCAAATTTTTCTACAACACCTGAAATGCCCAGTCCATTATTCAAAGCAAAGTTCCGCATCGTCGAAAACACCAAAGCTGAGAAGGATAACGATCCGACTCACAAGATGCCAATGGAGTTCACTCCAGATGATGCCCGTGCTGCCGCACAGTATCTGATTGATATGGCAAACAAGGCAGAAAACGAAGGAACCACGATTCGCAAGTACACCGGACAAAACGAGTTTTCTGAGGTGGCAGGCTTTACCAGCTGGCTGAGCCTGTGGGATCAGAGCGGTAGTTGGGCACCGATGCCACCGATGGCCGACAGTACCAAGAGAGAAAACACGCAAAGGCGCAAGGCATTTGCCACGGTTGACGATTTGAAAGACAACGAAAACATTCCTTTCTAAGGCCTGGGGCGTCAAGCTGGTTAGACCGGAAACGGCTACCGCGGGTAGTGCCGCGCTACAAGCTTCGTATAAGTCCCCAACCATGACTGATCCAACAATCAAGGCCGTCGGCGACCAATTCTGCGTCACATACTTAGGTATGCGGCGCTATTTTTCTGAGGACTGGAAGGCACAGTGGTTTTATTGCTACTGCCTACGGCTGAAAAATTGCGGGTTAGACCCGGCTCACGCGCCTGACGATCCTTGCTCCTGACCCGCTACAGGAGACTTGTCCTTCGCCTTTTGGCGAATTACCCATGAAGTCTAGCCATCCCAGCAAGCAATTTTGGCGTCTAGCTCACCTATACGGCCAACAGCCTGACTTAGCAATTTTGACTGATGCCAACTCTGCCGCACTAAGGCGGTGCAAAGCATCTTGAGGACTTCTTCATCAGTGCAGTTGTTGACCTCCCTGACGCTGCGCTCAACCTCAAACAGTTCCTCAGTGGTGGGGGTTACCTGCATCCAGTCGGACCAGCCCATCGATTTGTTTCAGAACCTTTCGTTCTGAATGGTAAGCACCGTTTTTTTGCATGTCCATGGTGTCTCTGACCCATGGGACTAACCATTGGTCAACCTGTGCGCACTGCTCCCAGTTCACAGGCTTAGCGCATTGCACAACAACAGTCGTCCAAAACGCACTGATGAACGCCCAGACCCAA
>Ga0181369_1000459_pt1 | contig 11621 bp, 14 predicted proteins | sample LowvirmetaG_8_FD_130088 | JGI IMG/M metagenome (GOLD analysis project Ga0181369, IMG submission 130088) | Marine viral communities from the Subarctic Pacific Ocean - Lowphox_04 viral metaG | ecosystem: Environmental > Aquatic > Marine > Oceanic | place: Subarctic Pacific Ocean | collected... | reverse complement strand
TTTTATTCGTCTACTCCATCTATCCATTCATCACCATATTCACCTTCATTTTTTTGACGACGTTTTGTTTTTTTATTTTTATCCTTTTGCCATTTAGCATAATGATAATCGTCATCTAGAAAATCATCCTCGTAGTCTTTAAATGACTTATTTCCATAGTGATATTCTTTTAATTTGCCCATTGTGATTGAACTTTGTGCCAATAGTGCTCGGTTGATTGTTTTTTATATCCTTTAGGCCCACCGTTCCAATTTCGAGCGATCATTTCATCGTTCGAAACTTTGTGGTGGTAATTACACCAAATGTAAAACATCTCCCTTGATAATCCACAATCCCATCGGTCTTTTTTAGTAAATCGTTTATCGTTATTTTGCTTGCGCAATATACGATTTACTTCTCTAACCATAATAGGGCGTATTTGTAGACAACCAACGGCGTTTTCTTTTTTACAAAATGCATTTGGGTTACCAGCGGATTCAACCAAAATTAAAGCATCTACTAGCGATTTTGGTTTGTTTATTTTAAGTGTTTTAGTTTGTTTACTTGTTTGTATATACGGAGTAAGGGGTTGGATGGGTGATAGTAAGCTTTCTTGTTTTTGCTTTACCGGCAATGCTACTAATCCTAATGCTAAAACTAAATGTTTCATATTTTATCTATAAATTCATCACCATCTTCACCATCCCATAAACCAAGCTCTTTAAGGTGTTGGATATGAGTATCATCTAAATCCCAAGTCGGTTCATCATCTTTATTATTAGTGTTTTTATTTACTTGATAATCTTCCATTTGCTTAAGTTGATTATCACTCCAAATATTACCTACGTTTAAAAAATAACAATTATAACATAAAAATTCTAAGTTATCACGTTTCCAGTTTTTTTTATTATTATCTTGGAAATTAAGTACAAGTGGTACTTTAAAATCTACTACTCGTCTTTCGCTAAAACCACAACTATTACAACACTCCTCTAAATAACCTTCTTGTATTAAACGGGATTTAAGTATATCAACAGTGTAGTGTGATACATCTACTCTACCTTCTAGTACATCTTCAAGGGGTGCTTTGATATTTTTCTTTGATTTACCATACCCCCCTAAATGTTTTTTAATGCCCTTACCTTGGCGATTTAAATGTTTATCAAATAATGTTTTACCAGTTTCATTATCATTAAATGTAAGAGCATAACGTTTATATACATTATATGAAACACCTAAGTAACGGGCTGCTGCTCTATTACTTAGAGTGTGTTTTTGGGCTCTTAAAACTTCGTCCTTTGTAAGGATTATTTTATTCATTTTAGTGATTGGATCAGGTCCCAGAGTTCTTCTGGTGTATCTGAGGGTAATTCCTCACCTGTTTCTGTATTGTTTAATTGTAAAACTGACTCATCTCCTGTATTCCACTTTTCATACAACCACCAATGGATTATTTGGACTTGGTTTTTATTAAAATGTAATTCAAGTAATGCTTCTATTGATTGTACAAAAGGTTCTTCAAAATTAACCATATCAATAGCATGTTCCATCTTCATAATCAATGTTCTGTCATTGGAATACTTATAATTTTCTATAAATTTAATAAAGGCTTCTTTCTTAATTAAACCCTTTATAGGGCGTTGTTTAGTAACGGTGCCCTTAATTTTAAGGATATCTTTAAGGTCTTTTTTTAATTGATCGTTTGCCATTGTGTTCTTCATAAACCGAATATATTTTTAATAACTCATCAGGCCTTAATTGTTTAGTTATTGCAAACATTTTTATAGCCTCAGATAACGAAGTTGATTTTAATTTATTAATTATTTCTTTGCTTCTTTTTTCTACTAAAACAAAACATTGAATTAATTGTGTACTCATTTTATCTGGTTAATTAATTTGACTGTGCGAGAACATTGTTCATATTCTTCAGCTTGTTCATAAAAATCTAATACGGTTTTTAGATTAGATCTAAATGATTCCTTTAATATAGAAACATCTTTAATATTTTTACCATCAGATACCCTAGCCATTACAAAACCAGATTTACCATTTTGTAAAGTTTGTTCAACACCATCTAAAATACTTGAATACAATATTTTTTGGTATTCAATCTTTTTAGAGGTATCATCAAAAAAGTTAACTGGTAATGTGGGAATATTTCGTCTTTTTCTCATCTTATGTTAATTTAAGAAAAAAGCTCCTAAAACCAAAATTCTGTGTTATTCTCCTTTAAGAGCTTTTGTAATTAAGTTTTTAAACTGGTTCAAGGGAATGTAATAACCTAACACGTTAGGGTTATCCGTTGCCTGTTTTATGTCTGGATCAATACTTACTTGTAAGTCATATTTGGCTAATCTTTTATTCATAGCTTGTTGAACTTTTTCGTTGACATCCATTTTTTCGTCGGGGTCAATTAACACAGTATCACCTTTAGGCAATAATTGAATTTTTATACCTTTTTTAGTTGGGTTCCTATTTACGTCTACTTTAATAGTAAAATCATTATCACCAGTAGATAATTCGGCTTCACTAATGTATTCATTCATAGTTTCAAGGACAATATCGTGTAATTCAGTTTTTCTCATTGTGACTGTTTATTATAAATATATTAAGAATCAATAATAGCTCGTCCTTTTAAATTTTCCCAATCTTTTTCTGGTCTTACCTTTAGGTTAGTTTGCCAGGCTCCCTTTAATGTAGCAAGATTTAAATTTAATTCATCACCAAAGTTAATCATAGCTTGAATATCTTTGGGGAAACATGACCCACCAAATCCAAATCTACCATCGGGACCGGGAACTGATAGGTGGCTATGGCCTATTCTTCCATCTCTAACAAAACCTTCTACTGCTAAATCCCAATCAACACCTGCTTTGTCCGCTACTTGTTTCATTTCATTTAAAAATGATACTTTAGTAGCAAAAAAACAATTATTCATATATTTAACTAACTCAGCTGTTTCAAAATTGGTTTCAATACACGGAGTGGCTTCACCAAATCTCCATTTGTACAAATCAGCTACCATTCTAGTGTATTTTTTTCTACCACCTAATATAAATCTAGCTTGATTAATAAAGTCAAATTTAGCTGATCTTTCGGTTAAAAATTCTGGATTAAATACTAAATTTAGTTTTTTAAATTTATTCTGTAATTTTTTAGTAGTACCAGGTATTATAGTAGATCTAATTAAAACTATATTATTTGGTCTTTTATTTACAGATTCTATATCTTGTAAAGCAGATTCTAAAACCCCCAAATGCATACTCCCATCAGGATTAGAAGGAGTAGGTACCGATAAAAATATAAAGTCTGATTTATTAACTGTATCAGTTAAAGTGTGAATACTTTTTGAGGGGTCTTTATCATATACTCTTACTTCAGCATCACATCCCGTTTGGGCTGAAAACCCAAATTCTACTGCAGATCCTACAAAACCTCTGCCAATGATTCCTATTTTTTTCATTGTATTTTTAATTCTTTTTTATATTGTGTTATCCATGTAGGAAGGTTACCCTTAGGATCCCAACCTAGTGTAGTTTTTATTTTAGTATTATCTGCTAATGTTTTAAATGGTTCAATGACTTTATTCCCATAATTCTTTTTTCCACCAAACATATCTGCTAATTCATTTACAGAAAAATTATCACCATTTCCTACGTTAAAGGACTCCCCATTTAATTTCTCTTTATGGGTTGCTGCTAATATGTTGGCATCAACTACATCACCAACATAAGTAAAATCTCGTCTTTGTTCACCATCATTATTAATAGTTAGTGATTTGCCTTGCATCATTTGTTCAGCAAATATTGCTATTACTAATTTATAAGCTCCCTCTAAATTCATACGTTCACCATAAACATTAAAATAACGAAGTGAAACTGTATCTATATCGTAAACTTCACTAAACATTTTACAATATTGTTCACCTATATATTTTTGTAACCCATATGGTGAAAGTGGGTTTTTAGCTTCTGTTTCGGGTGTAGGGAAATTTTTATTATTGCCGTAACAAGAGCTAGAAGCACTATATACTACTCTTTTTACATTAGCATCAACACAGGCTTTTAATAAATTTAAAGTACCATTAACATTTACTTCATTGAATCCTATAGGATCTATTATAGATGGTTGAACCCTAGCTAAAGCTGCTGTATGGAATACAACATCTATTTCTTTAAGTTTTTCAGTAAGTTCTACTGTAGAGACCTTATGTAGCCCAGCAAAATAAAATTCTGCTTTAGGGTTGATATTTTCTTTTTTTCCTGTAGATAAGTCATCTATAACTAGTACTTCTATTCCTTGGTTTATAAGTTTGTCTACTAGGTTAGAACCTATAAATCCTGCCCCCCCAGTAACTGCTGCCTTTTTAATATTCATTTTGTTTTAGCTTTTATTAATTTGTTTTGGTGTTCTTCTAAAGAATTAATAGTAATACTTATATTACTAATTTCAAACTCTCCTATTGCCCCACTATCTTTAATAATATTATTTAATTGTTTAATTATTTCATAATCTTGTTGGTTAAATGTGTTTCCGTCTACTTTTACTATAATATCAGTTCCCCCATTACCCCAAGGTTCTAATATTTCTTCTAATTGGGGGGTAGAGTTAATAATATTAATAGTTTTATTATAAACGGGGGAAATAATAGGTTTCATAAATTTATCGTGTTGTACTACAGTCCCCCACTTTTTAATAAACTTTCTTAAATTAGTAGTTGTAGTATGTAACCATTCATCTGAATTTTTTCCAGCTGCCCCACCAACATGCTTATTAAATCTACTTCCTCTAGAAGTAAAATGGTATACTAATCCTTCCCATGTTTGTATAATATCATATCCATTTAATATAAATCGGTTAAATAGATCGCTGTCTTCTTTTGATTGGGGGGTAAATAATTCATCATGCCCCCCAACAGCAAGAAAATCATCTTTATACATACACCAAGGAGCAAATATACCTTCTGTAGTTGGTACTCCATGTTTTGGTTTATAATCGTTAGTAACCCAATTATTAAATTTATCTATATCAAAGTCTTCTACTTCAATCCCAAAATCAACTAATATTTTTTCGGGACCATCTGGGTGTAAAGGTGGTTCAACTCTAGTAGCACTTACTACTTTACCTTTTTTAAGGTATTTAAGTATATGCTTATCTAAATCAGGAGCTGCAACCATATCTGCGTGGAATGCAAATATAATGTCTGTTCGAGCCATTTCAATCCCTTTATCAAACATCCCAACAATCCCGATACGTTCAGGTCCCGGGTTATGGTAGGTAATTAAATCAGGATCATTTAATGAAGTAATCCATTCTTCAGTACCATCTGTGCTAGCATCATTTAACACTAATATTTCGTGCTTAGTTGTAAGATTACGGATAGACTTATATGCTAACTGTAAAAATTCTAAATTATTTCTGCTAGGAATTACAAATGTTATTTTTTCGGTTTTTTTAGATACTAAAATTTGTTCATCTGCAAAATATAAATAATCTATATCAGTACCCAAGAAACAATTTAATGAATGTTCTGGTGTTTCACATATAGGTTCTCTATCATTAAAACTAGTATTTAATAACATAGGAATACCTGTTCGTAAATAAAACTCATTTATTAGTTTATAGTAATTTGGGTTTTGGTCTTTTTTTACTGTTTGCAATCGTGCTGTTTGGTCAAAATGTTCTACCCCTGGAGCCTTACCTAATTTATCCTGCTTAAATTTTAAAACATGGGACATATAAGGTGAGGGTTGGTAACTTTCAAACCATTCATTTGCATAGTCTTCTAAAACACTAGGGGCAAAAGGTCTATACCACTGCCTGTGTTTTACTTTCTTATTAATAATATCTTTAATATTAGGATTAGTTGGGTCTGCTAGAATACTTCTATTACCTAAAGCTCTTCTACCTGATTCACTCCTCCCCTGAAATACAGCTACTAATTTACCGTCAGTGAGTAAATCAACTATATGTTTATTTGTTATATTGTTTTTAGTATTAATTTTTTTAGAAAAATCTTTTAATGTACTATTAACTTCTTTACTACTATATTTTTCACCTAAATATGGCGTTACAAAAGTATTAGTTTTTGGGTTATCTAATACATGGTGCCAATAGTATTGGGCTGCCCCTATATTTAATCCCCCATCATAGGGTACAGGGGGAACAAATATGTTTTTTAATGTATGTTCAAAAAACGGAATTATTTTACCAACACAAACTGAATTTAAAGATACACCTCCTGATAAACATAAATTATTACTATAAAATCCTTTGCTCTTAGCCTTTTCGATTAATTCTCCAATACACTCAAATATATATTCTTCAGTTACCTTTTGTAAACTTGCTGCTATATTAAAAGCTTCTTGTTCATCTTCAGCAAGCAATCTATATTTGTTAAGATAAGGATGAATTACATCATCTTCGGGCTTAACGTATTTTCCCTTAATATATCCTGGGGGTTGTTGATCTACTAAATGGTAATCAGGACCCACCATACGTTTTAAATCTTCATAATACTTATCAGGATTGCCCATTGAACTCATAGCCATTACTGATCCTGCCTGATGTCCGCGGGGATAGCCGGCTTGCATTTTAAATACCATTCGGGTCATCCTTCCCCAAAGTTTCCCTAAGCTCATTAGTGAACCTGGTACCTCATGGATTTTTTCTATCTTATTTCCTTTCGCAATATAAAACCCACTTGAAATAACATTTCCATTATCTTCAGTACCCGCACTATCTATAGTTAAAATATAAGAATCATTAAAATCAGAAGAATAATAAGCGTGGGAGGCATGTGCTAAATGGTGACCAAAAAACTTAAATTTACTTTTATTAATATGTTTAAAAGTATCATATTTACCTAAACTAGTTTCTTCTAAATACCTCTCAGGATATACTGAAACCCAAGCATCAACATCTTCTATAGATGATTTTGTTTTTTTAAGAAAAATATCTTTAAAATATTGTAAACTATCACCACAGTCTTCTTTAAGTCTAGAATATCTTTCTACTTCAATATGCTCAATTAGTTTACCATTTTCTAATACACAATAACCGGCATCATGGCTATTATTTAAACCAACTATTCTCATTTTAATACAGTTTTAAATACAGTTTTAAATACATTTTCACTATAATGATTTAAATATCTAAGCTTAGCTATTGCAGAGCACTCATTATAGAATTCCTTATCAGTTTTTAGTTTTGTAAGAAGTGCTTTAGCAGTATCCAAGTCTCCTAATTTAATAGTTAATTCGGGGTGGCAGACATATTGTGTATCTAATCCTTCATATCCAATACAAGGAATTCCTAAATAAGCACAATTAAGAGCAAAAGTACCTGCTGCATGGGTTCTCATTAAATGTACTCCATATTTAAATTGGTTTAGAGTTTTAATCCACTCTACCCAATTCATATAGGGTAAATGATTAAGATTAGGTAATCCCTCTTCACCCTCTACTTTTCTCCCCATACTAGGAACAAATATAGGGCAATTTGCTTCCTGGGCAACTATATAAGAATCAAATCCCCCATACCAAGAACAAAAATTACCTCCAATCATAATATTTTGTCTTTCAATTTTAGGTAAATCTTTAATTGAATCTTCTATCATTAAACTTGGTAATATTTTACATTCTTTATTAGTTAATCCCTCATAATACTTTTTATCAGCCATATTATGTACAAACATAAAATCAGCTTCTTGTATTGTGTTAAAATACCAAATTTGTTGACTTAATGGGTAATCTTGCCAATACCAATTAGGCCCTTCTTGCATTACCGCTATTTGTGAACAAAATTGCTTTAAACGAGAAAGCTCAAACTGAGGATTATTTTTAGGGATTATGATGATTCCTAAATCATATTGTTTATTTGGGGTTTGGTTGATATTCCAATGATCCGCCTCTAGAGCACATATCCAAGCCATATCTGTCCTCATATTGGGATTATTTCTAGGAACTTTACCATTATATCCCCCTTCAGTAAAAAATGCTATATTCATATTATTTCAGATATGGTTTTACATGTACCTCCTTGTTCTATTAAGTATTGAAGGGAAGATTTTATTTGATTATAATTTTCTTCGTTCCAGCAATTATCATTCCAGTTACCAGCTATATGTGATTGAAACATAATATTACCATTGTGAAGATTAATGTCGGTTTCATGTATGCCGTCTGCCCCAAATACCATTTCACAATCCCACTGCATATTGTGGTTATGCTGATAATGGACTGCAGAATAAGTAAAATAGGATCCTAAAGCTTTAATAGCTTCAGGATGGGCTAACCACCCTGGGTTTCTCCAACCTACAGGCTTATGGTTTACTTTTTCCCATTCATTTAACATTAATTGGATTCTAGATTTAGCCTTTTCGGGAGTATCTAGTTCAAAAAACTCACATTCTCCTATATCATTTCTTTCACATTCATGATAATGCCCATGAGCAGCAAGTTCAAAATAATTTTTTGATTTTAACCAGTCTATCCATTCTTTGTGTTCAGATAAAGGGAAGTTATGATGATAATTAGAAGGGATAAATAAAGTAAATTTAGCTCCAAATTCTTTATTTAAACTATCTAAATATTCCATACATTGGTCTCCTTCTAACCCCCACCCTTCTTCAGGGTGTATATCATCTATTGCTATGGTTATATTCATTTTAGTTTATTTATGATTTGTTGGAGTTTATTATCTCTAAAATCTTGCATGGCTTTTGCAAAATCAGGATCTTGGGTACCTTTACTTTCTATTTCTTTTTTATTTTTTAGGTGGGTACTATCCATAGTAAGGTATTTCTTTAAATACTGGTTTTGATATTTTCTATTTTCAGCTATTGTAAGGCCCCTTAAAATATATTGTTTTATATATTTTGGTCCTAATACTTGATGCATCATCATAGAACAAAATAACAGGAAAGTATCATCTAATTTGTAAGAACCTAATGATTCGGGTATCCCAATAGACTTAGCTAATTTAGAAGAAATAGTAGTTAAAAAGCCACCTGAAAACTTAAGACCATTATTAATTTCTACCTCAACATTTTCTGGGAAATTAATTTCAGTAAAATCAAAATTTATATAATGTTCATCCCCCTCGTATTCTAAATCTATGTATTTTTTAGCTACTAAAGAATCCCAAGAAGCATCCCACATTCTAGGTAATTCTTGACTAATAACAGCATACGGGACATCTACTTTATCTATAGCTTGTAACATATAATATAATGCTGTTTCATTAAATACTATATCGGGATCAACAAAACACACATATTCAGCTGTGGTTTTATTAATGATATTTCTTCTCTTATCATTACACCCAAATTCACCTTCATCCCATACTATATTAACTTTTATGTCACACCAATCACACAGTTTTAAAGCATGATTAAATTTATCTTCAAGTAGAGTCATTGGGATTTTACTTTCTTCCCAATTAATTAGTTTTTTAGATAAATTAAAACTAATATCAAATACAATATCTTGGGTTCTATCTTTTATGTATTTACTACAGGTTTTTAGTCTATAACATAAGTCATAAAATTCATCAACCTCCCAGGGCATTACGTAAACGGCTATATGGAGTTTTTTATTCATATTTTAGTTGTTTTATATTCAGGGCTTTTTGTTTTATTGTAGTTATGCATTCTATATCTGTAGAAGGGCATTTCTAGATGGTGGATTTTATAAGTGTCCCCCAATCTTTTTCTAAGTTCTTCTTCTTCTCTATGTCTCATATTGTCATTATATCCTCCTAAATCATATAGTAAATCCTTTCTATACATTATTCCACAAGATATATTATCTACCCTAGCATATTTTCTTTCTAGGACATTTTCAAAATTATCTACTAAAGTATAATCACATGAAACACAGAAAGCATCATTATTAGCCTCTAAGTATTCCTTCATAAAGTAACACATATTAGTATTTACAAAATCATCTGCGTCGACTCTAATAAAATATTGTCCTTTAGCATGTTTAAGTCCTAAATTTGAAGCTCCTGCTACTCCTAAGTTAGTAGGTGTTTGAATAAACTTAATATCATCTAAAAAAGGAGTGATTCTTTCTATAGTATCATCAGTACTTCCATCATCTACTACTATTACTTCAGTTTTAATATACTTTTGTGATAGTACACTTCTTAGACATCTGGGTAAGTATTTACCATAGTTGTAGTTAGTAACTACTATTGAAACATTTGGATTCATGTTATTCATAGTTTTCTTCGTACCATAAAATAAAAATTAAAATAGCAAACTTTAAGTAATTATCTTTTAAGTTACTATATTTAAAATCTTTACTTATTACAGGTAATTTATATAAGTTAGATTCAATAAATGTATTAAATTTATTAACCCAATCCAAGCCCATCATAAAACCTATTTTAGGTCTTTCAATAAAATTTGAATCAAAATCATTTTCTATTAACCTTTTTACTGCGTGTTTTTTTCGCTTTAAAAAAAGATCTTCAAAACTAAGATTATTAGCCCATTCTACTATTCTATGATCAAGAAAAGGTACTCTAACTTCTAAAGAATTAGCCATACTCATTCTATCTATCTTTTGCAAAATATCTCCTTCTAAAAAATATTTTATATCAAGTAATCTTAATACTTCAATATCTTTATTAGGAATAAAAGGTAGTTTACTAATTAAGTAAGTTAATGAATCTTTTTTATACTCAGAAGTTAAAAGCTCTAAATTATTATTTCTAAAGAATCTTTGATTTAAACTATCTGTAGAGTCATATTTGCTATATCCCCTAAAAACTTCATCTGCACCATCTCCACCTAACGCTACTGTTACATTTTGGGCTATTTCTTTAGATATATTATAAGTAGGGATTATAGATGAGTCTGCAAATGGTTGGCCAAAGTGTTTTACGAGTTTTCGTAAGTGGTTTAAGGTTATTTGTGAAGAGTCAATAGGTAATTCGTTATAATTTACTTTGTATTTACTAGATGCTTTTATAGCATATTCTTTTTCGTTTAATTCTTTACTATCAATAAGAGCAGTATATGAATTAAATGAAGTTCTTTTTTGGGCAATAAATTTTATAATAGCTGTGGAGTCAATCCCCCCAGAAAGATAAGCCCCTATTGGCACTTCAGAACGTAATCTTATGTCTACTGAATCCTTTAAAAGGGTTTCTAATTTTTTTATATCAGTAGACTCATTAGTACTAGGTTTTAAGTCCCAAAAACTAGTGTTTTTTAATGTTTTATTTGTTAAATCATATTCTAAATAATTACCCGCTTCTAAACTATTAATCTCATTAAAAATAGTATTGGGGGAAGGAATATAATAACAGTTAAAAAATATTGAAACAGCTAAGGGATTTAAAGTTAAGGGTAAAGGAAATATATTTTTTAAAGGATTTATTTCAGAACAAAAGTGTAATTCATTATTATAAGTAGAATAGTATAGAGGTTTGATTCCTAGTCTATCTCTCACTAAAAATAATTTATTTTTATTTTTATCAAAAATAGCAAAAGAAAACATACCATTAATATCTTCTAACGTTTTTTTTAACCCGTGTTTTATATAATAATGGAGTAATACTTCAGTATCAGAAGAATAAGAAGATTTTAAATCTTGGCTTAATTCTAAGTAATTATAAATTTCACCATTAAA
>Ga0181369_1000457_pt1 | contig 11622 bp, 15 predicted proteins | sample LowvirmetaG_8_FD_130088 | JGI IMG/M metagenome (GOLD analysis project Ga0181369, IMG submission 130088) | Marine viral communities from the Subarctic Pacific Ocean - Lowphox_04 viral metaG | ecosystem: Environmental > Aquatic > Marine > Oceanic | place: Subarctic Pacific Ocean | collected... | reverse complement strand
CATAAGCTGTGAAGTAAGTCTTCATAACCTTCAGGGTATCAAGAACTTCATAGTCGTCATAAGGATTCTTGTTTATGCAGTAGCAGTTGTGCCTTCCGTTTAGGTATCTCATATCAAAAGAAGAATTGTGTGCCACTAGTATAGGATCATCATACCCATCAATAAAATCAAGAACCCCGCTGAGCATATCTTTCTCATCGATGTAGGTTCGATTCTTTAAGGGCTCTCCGTAGTTAGTCATCTTGAGGAGGTCTTGGTAAGATAGACCTTTCCCCTTGTATGGCCTCATCATACGCAGCCTAGTCAAAGACAAAAGCTTGGCCTTTTCGTGATATAAGCCTACTTCTTCGATACCCTTGTCTGTAAACCGGACAGCCTTCGCGGCTACCTCGGTCATCTGGTGTTTGTCGGGATTGAACCCTAACGTCTCAGTGTCTAGAAAGATCCAGATCCTGTCAGAGTTGGTTTGAACATATTCTAGGAATTCATCCGTTTTGATGACGTCACTCATTCATCCCCCGTCTATACATACTTAAGACCGTTGGATGTAGCCGTCAACTAATTTTTAGGCGCACGATCCAAAGAGTTCCAGTTAATCATTCTGACTGTTGCTCCCGGAATACCTCTTACTTCCATTTCACTGTTTATCTGGTTAACAAGTACATTATAAACATACTGCTTGAGAGGAACGCCTTTAGTAAGAAACTTTACAACGATGTCGCACAAGTAAAAAGTGCCCATATCAGCAACAGCCTTTTCCTGTCGGAGAGTTGTAACTCCGTTGATTCCTCGAATCTGGTTGAACACGTCAGTAATATCTGTGTCTGCTTTCTTCTTAACTTTTACTTGCAAGTTAATTCTGTGATAAGCTTCTTTTTCTCTTTTCTCAAGCAACTGCTCTAATGGTTTTTTAATTTTAACCCTAATAGACATAAAAGCTTCTCCGCACTGTACTAAATAGTCCGGGAAGCTTTAAATGGTAACATTGTTTTTATCACCCTCGACCGTAGTCATCCTCTGTCCTGACTACATCATCTAGCTCTGGTGTGCTCACTTCCATGAGCCTGACGTCTGTGCCATGCTCAGGCGCTACAAAACGGTGAACAACTCCAGTTTCAATACGATAGCTCTCGCCCGGAGACAGAATTAGGATCTGTTCTCCGCCATTAATCTCAAGCTGTAGATCACCACTTAAAACATAAATAGTTTCGTCTTTTACTCTATGAAATTGCTCAGACAAACGACGACCTTTGAAGATATGAAGAACTTTTCCAACGTACTTGTCGGTATGTGCCCAAATCTCTTCATATCCCCATGGCTTATCAATTCTTTTCCCGCTCATGCCTCACCCATATCTGAAGTTAATACTAATAATAAAAGTGCTTCGCAAAAATCATAATTCTCATAAATTGTTAACAATTTAAGAAGAAATAGATCTATGTCTCTATCTTCAAGTTTTATACATTTGTTAACTTTAAACATAAGAATGCCCCCCATTTATAAATAGGTGGCTAACAAGCTTCTAGCCTTTTAGTAGTTGTGTTCTTGCCATACTAATCTTAGACGCAAGAGATTCTGGAGAGCCAACAACGGTGATGTCACTCATATGACTAGAATGATCTAATACTAGCCTTGAAAACTGCACATCTTTATGAAGTGTGCCCCGAACACTCTCAACTAGTTCAGGAGGAGCCGTAGGCTTAATATATACAATATAGTCGGTGTTAATAAGAACTCTTTCGAGGCTTCCTGCTCCATGTCTTCCAGTGCCATACTGCACTCTAGTCAACTCCACAATCATTTAATCTCCAAAAGTTTTATATCTCTTTTTTTAGCTATCCAAACGTCACCGCCATATTCAATCTCGCAACATTCCGGACGAGAGTCAATCAAATCCTGAATAAATAAAGCTTTTTTCGGAACGTTTGTTTGGTAAAGGAAAAGGCCTTGACCTGGGACAGTTTTTCTCAGGTTGACGTTTGCTGGGACATATACGACATCACCCATCTTCATTGATGGGTTCCTGTTCGTCCTCAACTTCGCCGTTCTGTAAAGAAACATACCCAGCTAGTATTCTATCAATCTCTGCCAACCGGACTTCGGCATTACCTAAAGCTCTGCGAGCCTCAAAGATGGACTCTCTTGCTTTAATGAAGTTTCCATCCGACAAGCATCTAATAATATCTGTACACTTTGACATAACCTCCTGACCTTGATGATCAACAAGTCTAGAAAGCTCTGCTGGCACTTTCTCAAAATCAACAGAAAAACTAATGTTTGCTCGCATCAATCCTCCACAATGGCATAGCCACTAGTTATGAGAGCCCCAACTGCTGAGCAAGCATTCTGCAATGCTGTTCTGGTAACCTTCACAGGGTCAATAACGCCTTGTTCGAGCATATCTACAACCTTACTATCGTTAAAATCCCATCCTTTAGAACCTTTAAGCTTCTTGACTCTGTCTAGGACTACGTCTGGGCTTTCACCAGCATTGAAGGCCATCTGTCTAATCGGCTCGCATATAGCATCGTAAACAACAGCCTGAGCACCTGTGAGTTTGCCCTTGGGCACGGTACGGACAAGAGCAACACCACCACCAGGAACAATGCCTTCATCTCTAGCAGCTTTGACTGCTTCTAGGGCGTCTTCAATACGATGTTTCTTTTCTATCATCTCGACCTCAGTGGCAGCGCCTACTCGGATGATAGCAATACCAGCAGCAAGTCTAGTGATTCTCTGTTGGATTCTTTCAGCTTCATTCATCGAATCGGTTTGTGCAGCTTCAATCTTGAGGGCTTCGATTCTTCTATCGACCTCAGCGTAGTCTCCTTTGCCTCCCACAATTGTAGTAACTGCCTTTGTTATATCAATCTTCTTAGCCATGCCTAGATGCTCTAGGGTTACCTCTTTTAGTTTGAGACCACTAGATCTAGTGACATAGGTAGCACCAGTGGTCAAACAAAGGTCGTTCAAAATACCTCTTCTCTCTTCACCAGAGCCGGGAGCCTTAACGGCGGCTACCTTCATTGTTCCGCGCATACTGTTCATAATCAAAGCAGCTAGTGCCTGCCCTTCAATATCTGAAGCGACGATCACCAAAGGTCGTCCCTCCCTCGCTACAACTTCCAAGACAGGTAGAATGTCGTCTACCTTATCAATCTTAGCGTCAGCGACTAAAACAAATACATCTTCGTATACGACAGCACCACGACGTTCATCAGTGATAAAGGAGCTAGAAGCATAGCCGGAGCCAAGCCTAAAGCCTTCTACCAAGTCTAGACTGGTTTGAAGAGAGCGGGCCTCTTCGACGGTGATAGAGCCATCCTTGCCTACACTTTCAACTGCTTTTGCAATTAGCTCACCTATCTCAGGGTCGTTGTTGGCTGAGATAGTAGCAATATGACAGATGTCTTCGATAGAAGAAATAGGACTTGCAAGCTCCGAAAGACTCTCCACAACTTCAGAAACAGTCTTATCCATCTCGCGCTTGATCTGAATAGGAGCATGACCAGAAGAAATATACTTTCTGGCGTTCCGGTACATCGCCCTAGCCAAGACCGTGGCTGTAGTAGTGCCGTCGCCAGCTTCTGCGTTAGTAACTCTAGAAGCCTGCTTGATGACTTGAGCACCTAGATTCTCAAACGGATCTTCAAGCTCTACAAACTCGGCCACTGTGACTCCGTCTTTTGTTACAATTGGATTAGAATCCTTTTTCTGAAGGATAACGTTCCTTCCTCTTGGGCCAAGGGTAGAGGCCACATTATCTGCCAACTTATTGATTCCGCTGGCGATTCTACTTTCTAGTTCTTGATTAGAGCAATATTTCTTAGACACTGTACCTCCTAGCACACTTCGTCTGCGATTCCAAGTTCGACTGCCTCTTCAGCAGACAGGTAAACATTTATCTTCTTCTTCAATAGGTCTCTTAGATATTCTTCTGTCATATTAGTCTCGGAAACTAGAGCACTTATGTAGTTATCCTGGATCTTCTTGACCTCTGAAAACTCATTCTCTAGCTGATGCATAGGCCCTGTGGACCCTCCGATAACAGAATGTATCATGACTCTGCAATGTTTGCCAACTCTTCTCTTTCCCTTGGTCCCTGCTGCAAGAAGTAAAACTCCTGCAGACATAACTTTTCCAAGTCCATAAGTACAAACCGAGGTCACGTCTCTACTTTTGATAAGACGCATGACATCATAGATAGCAAACATCTCGTCTGCCGAGCCACCGTTTGTAGAAATATAAAAATTAATATCTGGCTTCTCTGGCTCTTCAACATCTTCTTCCGCTTGCGAAACTGCAAGGGCGGTGTAGTAGTCCAGCTCTTGCTTCTCCTTCATCATGAGTAGAGAAAAGATGAGCTCGTTGGACGTCTCTTCGGTAACATCGCCAATAAGGCCTATAGTATTCAAAGCACCAGGATCTGCCAAAACCAAGGATTCCGTAACCTCCTGTGGCAGATCAACTTCTTCAGACATTTAAACTCCAAGTCTATTTATAATTAAACACTTTTTAACTTTATGTCAAGAAAAAAAAAGCTGTGCCTAAGCACAGCTTTTTAAAACTTGTAATCTACTGTTCACTTCTTTGAAGCAAGAATGGAACGAAGTCTATCAGCAACTCTGCGAGTAACTTCCTGAACTAGCTCGTCCTCATCAATGAGCTCAACCTCGTCAAGCTCTTCCTTCATAGCCATGCCGTCGTCCATATCATCTTTCATGGCGTGCGTGCCCTCTTCGATCTCGCCCTCCATCATTGGCTCTTCTTCGGCGTCCATCTCAGCAGGCATATCCATGTCCATATCCATGTCCATTGCCTTAGCAGCACTAGCAATCTTCTCAAGAACAGGAATAGCGGCTGCTAGGGCAGCGCGGTCGTCTTCAGTGATCTCGACCTCGTCCATCTCTTCCTCTTCCATGTCAAGCTCAGGCTCAACATCCATATCGACAACAGGATCTTCATCCTCGTCTTCCATGGCAGGCTCATCTTCCATGTCCTTGTCTTTCATGTCGTCTTCCATGTCGTCTTCCATGTCATGCATGGCTTCACCCATGTCGTCTTTCATACCGTACATGCCTTCGCCCATGTCGTCTTTCATACCGTACATGTCTTCGTCCATGTCATCTTTCATGCCGTACATGCCTTTGCCCATCTCGGTCAAAAACTCGTTAGACATTGCCTGCATGTCTGCTAGTTTCATGAAACGACGGATGGTTGACTCATTAAGAAGCTTGTCCTTGCTCATAGTAAAAATCTCCTGTAAACAGATTACATGTATAAATAGTAGTTTTAATTTTAAAAAACCATTTTTTATGCTAGAGATCTGGATGTTCTTGTTCTAGCATGTCGAATATGTTTTCTAGTTCTTCTTCGTTGATTCCAAATTTAGAAATCATTTTATCACCCTTTTTCAAAGAAGACTCTTGGATCTTTCTTTTTCGCTTAGAGTATTTCTTCTCTTTCTCTCTCCAATCATACAGGAAAGATATAATCCGTTGATCTTTGTTTATATAACCAGTGATCATAGCACGGAAAAAATCAGACTGGCCGAGGTCGTCGCTCTGCAGTCTGATCTTAAGGTCCGCATGTCTTTTGTCTGTGTCAGTAAAGACTATGTTTTTTTCGTTAAAACCATAGTCAGCCATGCTGGGACCAGCAAGAAGGGCAAAACAAGTCTACAATTTCTTCTTTTTCTCTCACAGCAACGCTCCAAGTCATAGCCATGTCTTTGTCCTTTTTATCAAAAGGTTTCCCACAAGCTACACAACTGTCAGGTAACTTGCCAAACAGGGCCATCTTTGTATCAATTGCTTCAGAAGATTTCTGCTTCTTTGCTGCTCTTCTTTGCTTGCGGTTCATTGGCCAGTGCTCCCTAGAGCACCGTCACCACGTTCAGAGATAGCAATTGGGTACCAGTAAGGATCATCGATTGATGTTTCCATAAATCGAGCAGGCACTACTGGGATGACGACACCCTGTGCAATCTTATCACCGGGATTGATGATCTGTTTCATAGTACCCATGTTATGAAGGTTTACAAATACCTCACCATCGTAACCAGCATCTACGACGCAAGCTCCAACCATAAGTGAGCGTTTAGCTGCGTTGCCGCTACGGTTCATGATCTGGAGCATGTACCCATGTGGGATGCCAAACTTTAAACCAGTTGCAAGAACCGCAGACTCTCCGGGTCGGAGAACAGTTTGTGCTCCGTCCTTTGGGTTGAAACAAAGGTCAAGACCAGCATCTGATGGATTTGCTCTTGTAGGAGAATGCTTGCAATGTGAGAGTGCAACGTACTCTAAAATCATTTATTGCCTCCGCGAAGAGAATCGTAGATCTTGACGAGCTCATCAATATCAACCTCAGACTTCATCATGCGGTATGCCTTAACCGTGAGGCTAATCTCATCACCAGTAAGCCAGCCCTGCTCCTTGAAGTCCTTGCGGAGTTCACGCTTCTGCTCCTTGTAAGGCTCCATAGCATCCTCAATTGCCTTGAGGCTACGAATGTACTCGATCATCTTCTCAGTCTTTTCATCCATGACAGTATCTTCCTTCTCTTCGTTGTTGTATTCGTAAACGCTAAACATTTTTCCTCCTCATTGGTGTAATTCCAGCCATTTCATGACTGCAAGTTCTTTGTGCTTTGCTTCTATCATACAATCCACTTCATGTCCATAAGTTTCTATGTAATCGTACACATAATCTGAATGTGCTTGTGGTTTAATCTTTGGGTCTCCCTGTTCTTTTGGCCTACTCTCTGAGTAGTGAATAACAGGAATCACGTCTCCCCATGTGGATGCTGCTAGGGATATGGCCTCTTCTTGAGAAAGTCCTCCATCACAAAAACCATGGTGATGAATATCGTGAACAATGGGTATACCAATTCTCGAAAAAATAAGCTCATACAATTCTTTGGTCGAGTAGAGGGAGGCTTTATCATCATTTTCAACTGTTAGTCTGCTTTTTACTGAGTCTGGGAGTCTCTCAAAGTTGCGACAAAAGTTATCGCAAGCTTTTTGTTTATCACCATAACTAGCCCCAACATGAATATTTATCTTAGCCCAAGGAGTTCTTGGTAGTCCCATCTGGTCAAATGTCCAGCCATGGATGCTAAGATCCTTAATTGTATTGCCAATGATCCTTTCATCGTCACTGGTCAGTTTGTTGAACGGTCCTGGATGTGCTGTGATCCTGTGTCCGTGCTTCTTGGCAAAATCTCCTGATCTGCCAAGCCATTCGCAAATAGACTCAATGTTTGGTAATTGATCCCAGTTATATTCCGAGGCCCAAGGAAAAAGGTTAGAAGATAATCTAAAGAAGTTAAAACCATTTTCTTCGTTCCACTGTAGAATCTTGTACAAGTCTTTAACATTTTGCAATCCCAACTCAGAGGCATAACTAGTGCCCTCAGCCAAAAAGGTTCTCTTGATCATAGATCTATTTGTAGTAATCTTTTTGGTGCCGCGTGGAGCACCACCATACTCTCTAGGGTTGGAGAGTTGCATGTTGATACAAGCGTAACCGATTCTTCTTGGCAGCATATGACCTCCTGCCTACAAGCTAACTGAGGTCTTTTGATTAGGCAAGCATCTTCCAATTCACGGCAACCTTACCTCGGGTAGAGAATCCCCATTCTGGGCTGTGGCTGGGCTTTACTATATAGGGAGCGTTCACAACAATCTTATCACCCTTGCTAACGTCGATGCCCCAACATCGAACTTTGGTGATAACAGAGTTGCTATCCGTAGCCTCAATCTCAAAATAATCTTTACCCTTTCTGGTTGTCTTCTTCTTCACTGAACGAGGAACAAGCCATACCACCATGATCTCAGGGTCATACTCGGAGATCGGAGGAATACAGTTTCTCTTCAAGCTCTCAAGAACATCCTCAGACATAATCCTTTCAAAAGGGAATCTTCCCGTCAAAGTAACAATGTTCTGGATCTCTTGCTCTAGAGTAAAATCTTTTTCCGGAGCATAAGTCTCAATATTGATATTGAACTTCTTCCTGTTTCGTGGCCGGTCAACAGCGACTGCAGACCAGAAATGCTTACGGCCAGTGAAGCGGTCGTCCATAAACAGATCTAGTGCCTCTGCTCTAACGAGGGCATCCAAACACTTCTTGTTAAGCTTTGAGTATACAATGTTTTCATTAAACAAGAAGTCCTCAATATCACTGAAGGGTCTGTTAGCCAGGATCTGCTGAATAGCGGCAGCCCCCAATCCCTTGATAGCACTAAGCGGCTGGATAAGAGTTTTGCCATTTGGAGAGATTCCCCATACGTCTCCCGAAGTGTTGATATTGATAGGCTCAATGTCAAAGCCAAAAGACTTGGCAGTGCTAAGTGCTTGCTCTTTTCTTGTCTCTGGTTCCTTGTCCAAGAAGGCTGCCATCCATTCAGACGGGTAGTAATTCAGAAGCCAAGCACACTGGTATGACAGGATCGAGTAAGACACGGCGTGAGACTTGTTGAAGCCATACCCAGAGAAGTACTCAAACGTCTCCCACATACGGTTAGCAGCCTTAGCGGTAATCCCTTTCTCAACACAGCCGTCTACAAACTTTTTATGTAGCTTGTTCTTTACTTCCGCTTCTTTGCCAGTTCCCTTCTTGGTCAAGACCTTACGAAGTTTATTTCCTTCGTCGAGAGTAAGATCTTTTCCAAGCTTGTGGGCAAGGAGAGCAATCTGCTCTTGGAAAATAAGGAAGCCATAGGTCTCTTGCGTAATGTCCTTGTGCATATCATTGAAGTAGTTAACGAACTGCGGTTGTTCCTTAGCCTTCAAATATTCCTTATCGACATCTGCTGCAAGAGGTCCGGGACGATAAATAGACGTGATAGCAGCAATATCAATGATGCTTGTTGGCTTGACCTGAACACAGAAGCTCTGAGCACCTGACTCTGTGAACTGAAAAACGCCCGCCCACTTACCAGCATGGAAGATATTTTTGTATACTTCTTGGTCTGCCAAGTCAATTGTGTCGGGGTGTAGATTCTTATCGTAGTAATCCTTCACATCCTTGAACGTAGGGTTCTCGACATTGTAGTGCCTCTTCAAGATATGCCGGACTGCACCCTCGATCATCCTCAAGGTAGAAAGGCCAAGAAGGTCAAACTTAATAAAGCCCATTGGCTCCAAGTGACGGACGTTCTGGCCTTCTGACCACGGAGTCTGCCTGACGTTCTTCGAAGAGATGAGAGGCATGTGGTAGTCCAAGTCCTCTGCAATCACAACGCCACCTGCATGACGTGAGCAGGAGCGCACCTGTCCGTAGAGAGCATTAATATGCTCGGCAACATGGGGATAAGTGAGCAAGAACTTCTGAAGTGTGGGAGAGAACTCAAGCACCTCCTCAAAGGTAGGATTGTAAACTCCAGACTTAATACCGTGCTTTTCCTTCGCTGGGCCTGTGGCTTCTACCATCATCTTACCGGTAACGTTGTTCACCTCGGTAAATGGAATCTCATAGAGCTTAGAAATATCTTTTACAAGAGACTTAAGTTGTAGAGTGTTCCAGTTCGAGATTGGAGCAACAACGTTGTCACCCCAACGATCAATAAGAATATCTTTAAGATCCATTGGCTCTGCCACATCGTAGTCAATGTCCGGATAGTCTGTGGCATCTGAGCGTAGGAAACGTGAGAAGAGTAGGCCGTACTCGATAGGATCAACCTGTGTGATGTCTAGAGCATAAGCAACTAGAGCTCCAGCAGCCGACCCTCGGCCCGGACCCGTAAGCATCTCTTCGTTAGCAATATCGGTTACCTCCTTCATTGTAAGGAAGTATTTTGAGAAGCCACGGTCTCTGATAACTTCAAGTTCATGCTTAAGTCGATTGATATAATCTTCTCTTGTGTGGAGACCCTTAGCTCTTAGTCCTTCTAGACAAAATTTTTCCAATGCCGTATCTGCTGTTTCTCCAGGCGGGATAACAAAATCGGGTAGTCGGACGGTATTGTCGGGAAAGAAGTCTTCAATCCTGTTGTATGCAATATCGCATGTCTCCAAGATAGAGCGTAGCACAAGCCTATCATCGTAGGTTGCCCCGCACTCTTCGGAATACTTTTTGTATGATGCCCACATTTGGTCACCATTCTTGGGGTATAGCTCGTATCCAATTTCGTCAACAGAGATGGGTAGGTCTCCGTCTTCTGCCCAAGAAGGTCGTCCCTTGCCTAGCCAACCCAATCGCTTGTAGAGCTCTCGGTCTTTCCAAGCATTTGGGTCGGGATAGTGAGAATCCGCCGTAGAAATGAGTTTAATCCCATATTCCTTGTGCATTTGGATAATGTACCTATTGAGGTCATGCTGCTCGGGCACATTGTTCCATTGAAGTTCGCCATACCAACGATCACCAAAGATAGAAATAAAGCGCTCGGTGATGCCACGCATAGCCTTTAGGACAGCCTCCTCGCCCTCCTCACGGTGCTCCCACATGCAACCGGCATAGACACCACCCAAGCAAGCGGAAGCTGCCACAATGCCCTCTGAGTACTTCTCTAGAAGGTCGAAGTCGATCCGGGGGTAGCGGTAGAAGTTTTCTGGTCGGTAAGACTCGGAAACCAACTTGAAGAGGTTGTTGAGGCCCTTTTGGTTTTGAGCGAGTAGAACAAGGTGGCGACGACGGTTAAGAATGTTTTTGGAACTCTTCTTGGACTCGGATTCGTCCTCAACGGTAGCTCCACTCGTGTCTCCCTTCTTAATCGCACGGGCCTTCTTCTTATCTTTGAGGTTTGCCTCGTATTCCTCGCGCCACTCCGCAATAGATGGCACAAAGTAAGCCTCCACGCCATAGATAGGCTTAAAGTCCTTTCCCTCCTTCTTCATTTTCTTGCCGTGAAGGACTTGATGCGAAAGCCCATTCATATTTCCGTGGTCCGTGAGAGCGAGCGCCTTGCAACCATTCTCGTAGGCAAAATTCATGTGGTCTTGTGGGAAACCAAGGCCATCGAAGATTGACCCGGCTACCGAATGCCCATGCAAGTTAACAAAATCAATTCTACTCGTCTTCATCGTTATCCACCCCTATTCTGTTCCACTCTCTGTACGAGAGAAAAAGTTTACTTGGCCTTTTAATCAAGCCTTGATGTGTTGACCCTATATAGTTAGCCCACTCGTCCCATGTGTCAATAGGATAGTGCCAAGGAAGGTCTACGACGGTGCTGTTTTCCACATCCGTAGACCTAAATATCTTCTCCAACGAAAAAAACTGGGCGGAATATCTTTCTTCTTTGGGATACTTCTCCCTCGGCATCTGACCCTCTTCCGGAGACTTGTATAGGCCCACGCCCTCTTGCCTAACCACCCGTCTGTACCTGATAAAATCGTCTTTGTCGAACGTAAAGCCTAGTTTTTCACCATCTTTGATTGTTTTGCCTTCATATGAAAGACAAAAACCTTTTTTATTAGAGATCTCGGCCCTGTGTTTCCTTAAAATCTGAGGATCATAGACTGAGTAAGGAAAAGCAACGTAATATCTGCTCGGAACCAGCCATCTACTCATCTTAATTGCTATCTTAAACACCGACAAGGACCCATATATGATACTCCAACCAAGCGAGTCTATCTTATCTCTATGCTTTGCATGGGTTGGAACGTAAAAAATTGGGAT
>Ga0181369_1000456_pt1 | contig 11645 bp, 10 predicted proteins | sample LowvirmetaG_8_FD_130088 | JGI IMG/M metagenome (GOLD analysis project Ga0181369, IMG submission 130088) | Marine viral communities from the Subarctic Pacific Ocean - Lowphox_04 viral metaG | ecosystem: Environmental > Aquatic > Marine > Oceanic | place: Subarctic Pacific Ocean | collected... | reverse complement strand
TGTGTTCGCGGGGTTTGGGGGCTGTTAGGCGATACGACCAGAACCGACGGCATCACCGATGTAAACATAAATATATTGTACGCGCGGGTACGCGAGGGCCACCCCACCCCCCTGCCAATTGCTATGCAAACCCGACATATTTTTTGTACTTTTAAGTTATCGGCATGGGATACTTTGCGAACCCCTAGGGTAGAAACGAAAAAGGCCCCACCGGAGAACCAGCGGGGACCATTTTGCGAACCGTTAGGGGAGCCTGCAGGGTACACAGGGGGTTTACCCCGGCAGGACTAGGTCCTATGGTAGCGTCAAATTCACCATTTGTCAACAGGTTTTTTCATTTTTGGTTATTTTTCTATAGACCATGCTGAAAACAGGTTGACACCGGTCCCAAAAGCCGCCATAATACAAGGGTATGACAACGGTTCGCAGGAAAACCCCATGTTCGAAGCTATTTTACTGATATGTCTAGCTGCAGCACCTGAAGAATGTGTTGAGTTGAGTGACACACGAGGTCCTCACGCCAGTAAAGCTGACTGCATGAAGCGTGTCGATGAAATGGCAGAGTTTGCCACGGGTGCAAACCTGTTCGAACTAAACATAAAGTGGAAGTGTACAGCCCCAGAGGGCCTACAAACCTAAATCCCCATGAACTTACTACCCCAGACTACTAAAAAAGCTGCCCTAACAGAGAAACAGGAGCAGTTCTTGGATGTCCTGTTCGAAAACAACGGCAATATGTCCGTTGCTGCCGAAATCGTGGGCTACTCTCCCAAATCCGTGGGCTGGCTAAAGGAACGCCTAGCCGATGAGATAATAGAGCGTACCAAAACCATGTTAGCAGGCCACTCCCTGTCAGCCGCGAACAAGTTAGCAAGCCTCGTAACGGCCCCTGACATCGAACGCGGGGACGACCTTCGTATGAAGGCAGCAGAATCTATCCTGAACCGCGTCGGTATCGCAAAGCAGGAAACAATGAACCACAACGTACAGGCAATCCACGGGGTTGTCCTGTTGCCACCCAAGAAAGAGGTCGTGATAGATGCGGAGTGACAGAGAAATCCTGAAGATTGCAATGGAAAACGTCAGTAACTTAACTGATGAGGAACATGAGCGGTACAAGGTATTGCAAAGCAAACCGGTTAGTGAACGCTACGGTAAAGCAATGGGCGGCAAGATTCGCGGCTACCGCTATGGCACTCCCAAGGGCGGTGTGAAGAAAATGAAATCGTGTCGTGGTCGCAAGGCCCAAGGAAACAAGGATTAGGGATATGTCAAAAAAGAAAACTCGTGAATTAATAAAGCTTAGTAAGTATGACAAAACTGGCAAGCTTGGGGACCGTACTTATAAAGAAGTTCTATTTGGGGGGCCAAAAGATGTTGTAAGTTCTCCTGTAGCAGCATTAGTTGGTTTTATAGCAGGTAAAGCAGGCTTGCTAGATAAAAAGAAAAAACAGAAGTATGAAACTGTTGATGGCATGAAGCTTGCCGTTCGCGGGAGAAAAGCTGCAAGCAGCGTAGAAAAAGACTAGCCCGTGGCCCCACGCAAAAGAGTCTTAGTCCCCCCGAACCCCGAAGACCTAGGCAAGGTCGGCAGACCTAAGAAAAGACCCGGCGAACCCAAAACCACTCACAACATGAGTGACCGGGAACGTGCGCGGCGTTCTGTACAGATGAAGCTGAAGAATGCCAAGAAGAAGCAGGTCAAGCAGGATGTGAAGACAGCCCGGAACCGACGCAAAGTTCGTGACCTGACCAGTGCAGCCAAGAACATAGAGAATGCTCTGAACGGCAACAAGACCCGTGTGGTAGATGCTGCAGACCTCGACGTATTACCCCCAGCAGTTACGGACCTAATAGATGATACCCCTGTCATTTTCAAACCTAATGAAGGACCTCAAGAGGACTTTCTTTCGGCTTCCGAACAGGATGTACTTTATGGCGGGGCCGCTGGCGGTGGCAAGTCATTTGCTCTACTTGCTGACCCCCTACGCTATTGCCATAATCCCAACCATCGTGGCCTTCTTCTCCGGCGAACGCTCGACGAACTAACGGAACTCATCGACAAGTCGAAGCAGCTATATCCCAAGGCATTTCCCGGCGCACACTTCAGGGAGTCCAAATCAACGTGGGTCTTTCCATCCGGTGCAACCATGTGGTTTACCTATCTCGACAGAGATAAGGATGTCACCCGTTTTCAGGGACAGGCGTTTAACTGGATTGGCATAGACGAAATAACACAGTACCCCAACAGTTACGTCTGGGACTACCTTCGTTCTCGTCTCCGTTCGACAGACCCTGAACTACAACAAAACCTAACCATGCGCTGCACAGCGAACCCCGGTGGTGTCGGCGGCTGGTGGGTGAAGAAGATGTACATTGATGCCCACGAACCCAACAAGGCGTTCGGGGCTAAAGACTTAGAAACAGGTCGCACCTTTGTATGGCCTGACAACCATCCAAAAGCAGGTCAACCCCTATTCTACCGCAAGTTTATCCCAGCGAGGTTGACTGACAACCCCTTCCTGATGGCAGATGGTCAGTATGAGGCCATGCTTCGGTCACTCCCGGATGTCGAGCGTAGACGACTCCTAGAAGGGGACTGGGATGTGGCAGAGGGAGCGGCCTTCCCAGAGTTTTCGAGGGTACGACATGTGGTCGAACATTTTGAGCTTCCCACGAACTGGCCCCGCATACGTGCCGCCGACTACGGCTACTCGTCGCCGTCGTGTGTCCTGTGGGGTGCTATTGATTGGGATAACAATATTTGGATTTATCGCGAACTTTACGTAAAACACTTGACAGCAGAGCAATTAGCTGATAAAATATTAGAATGTGAAGAGTTAGACCCGCTACCTCATTATACGGTCCTAGACTCTTCATGCTGGAACAAGACCGGATTCGGCCCTTCTATCGCAGAGACTATGATGAGGGCCGGGGTTAGGTGGACTCAATCCGACCGCAATCGTCTACAAGGAAAAATGGAACTACACAGGCGGCTTGCTGACGACCCCCACTCTAATGAACCCCGTATGCGAATCTTTTCCACTTGTAAGCATATCATTGCACAGCTATCGGGCATACCCCTCTCCAAAACTAATAGCGAAGATGTTGACACGCGAGCAGAGGACCATGCCTACGATGCGTTGCGATATATGGTTATGACGCGAACCAGCGGATACACTTCGATACACAAACAACTGCAGGGCATCAAAGACCAAGCCTTCCAGCCCTATGATGCTACGTTTGGATACTAGGAATGGCAGAAGTAAATAAAAATATCACAGTAGGTGAAGCTCTCGATTTAAGAGACAAGGCTTCAGCATCTATGAGAAAAGCTATTGAAGCTGCTGGCGTTAAGTTGAGCGACCCGTGGACAAGCCTCGCCAACAAAGAGTTTCTTATAAAGCTAAATGATGTAGGTTCGGAAGCACACTTTACAGAACTACTAGCTACACAGGAACGTTTAATAGGTTCGTATACTGAAGAGGGCAAAGTAGCTCCCTTTGCAAATGTTTTTGGACAAGGTGGTCAAGCTAGAAAAATAAAAGTCGATGGCGAGTTTCTTGCAAAAGCACGACAAGCTAGACGTACAAAAGCATTAAAAGGGGTTCCCGAAGCAAAGCAATCCTTAAAAGCCTTAACAGATGGTGTGGCATCTATTAAAGACCCTATAGTACGGTCTGCAGTTGCTTTTAATGCACTGGTCCCCTTACGTCCGGGCGAGGTTGCCCGTATTAAGCTAGACGACATAGATTTCGAAACAGGGGCGTTCAAAGAAGCCTATCGGAATGTTAATAAAATTCGTAATGAACTCGACCTGCCAGAAGTAGGTTTGGAGATACTACGAGATGCCGCTGACACTGCTAGAGCAGAGGGCAGAGAATACTTATTTTTGGGCAAGGATGTCACGGACCCTAAGAAGGCTACAGCTAGTTTTGTAAATAGGATGTCTGCTGCTGTCAAAGCACCAGATGGTATTGGTCCCCGCTTCAAACCCTTTGCAAAAGATATGGGTAGAGAAGTTGCCGGTGCTTCGGACATTCGTAAGATTATCCCGTCTATCATTGCAAACGAGTTAGGCTACAAGTCTGAAGCCAGTGCAATCATGGGACACACAACCTTCGATGAAACTATTGATGGTATGAAAGCCATCACTCGTAAGCACTACGCATCACAGATTATTACGGGTGAAGGAACAACAGCCAAGCAAGCCCTTCGTGCCTTACAGAACATGTATGGAGAGGTGCTAGGTTTATCTACCCTTAACGAACTACCTGCATCCATGAATGTGGAAGCCAAGGGCTTGACTAGCAGTGGCTCACCCAAACTAGCTGTTATACCAAAGGGTGCAGAGATTGTTGGCACACAGGTTCAAGGGACCCTGACAGATGCCGACCTCGACCTGATGGAAGATGTTCGTGAAGCTCGTAGTCAGGAACTAAAGCTAGGTGCTACGGAATCAAAAGCAAAGCGACTGAAACTCGAAGCGGAGATGGGTGACTTAGATGAAGCAGCAATCCGTAAAAAGGTTCAGAGGGAAGAGAAAACTAAAGCGATACGAGCCGACGAACGGGCTAAGTTAAGTCCTGCGGGTGAAGACGCTCCTCGTGCAGCATCCTTGGAATTAGAAGATGACTTAAAAAAGAACGGGTTTAGTTTTTCATCGTTGGTTGATTCCTTAACGAATAAGCTGGGAACAGTTACAGCAGGCGCACTTACAGGTTTGGGAGTATATTCCATCGTAACAGAGCCAGAAGCAGCCGTGAGGGATATTGCTCTTGATGCAGCAGGACAGGCTTTAAAATTTGGCAAGTTTGCTGGATTACCCGGCATGTTAACCACTCCAATGGCTACTATGGCTAATCAAGAACTCCGTCCTGAAGACCGACCGCCTCAAGACCCCGCCGGACCTTACGCCGGACAAGATTTTATCCCTGCCAGAGAGGTAGAGGAAACAGACGAAGACATAATGGCACGAGTTGCCACACAGGATTCTGGCATGATTCCAGAACCGGACAGGGTTCCTCAAGCCGCCCCTGCCCAAGACCAAGGCTTTCTTTCCCGTTAACTAGGAGGCAGAGATGCCAGACAATAACTACAACTACGGTGCAGCTTACGTAATGAACTCTGATAAAGTCAGCGTCGATACAGATGAGGGTGCATCAAAGCTATACCGTGAAGGTCTTGAGTTTCAGACTCGTGTAAAGACAGGCCCAATCACAGAAGATATGCCCAAGAAGCAAACCAAGCCTACTGTAGAAGCTTCATTTAACACAATGGCAGAAGACAGAAACTACTTTAGCTAGGACTCTACATGTCTGAAGATAACTTTCTCCAACCGGATGATGACACGGTAGTTCCGGTACACGCTCCTGATGAGCAGATGCCGGGTCTTGCAGGATACGTAACCTCAAAGTTTAGGGATGCTGAAACTGGTCGTTTTGCTCACGAGCAACGCTGGCTACAGGCGTTCAAGAACTTCCGGGGTATCTACGATTCTACAACTCAGTATCGTGATTCAGAACGGTCTCAGGTCTTTGTTCGGATTACCAAGACAAAGGTTCTTGCTGCGTTCGGTCAAATCATAGACATCCTGTTCGCAAACAAAAAGTTCCCCTTGGTTGTGGAATCAACTCCCGTGCCGGAAGGCATTGCGGAGTTCGCCCACATGAAAACCCCCTTGGACGAAGCAACTGAACAGGACCCCTACGGGTTCTCAGGGGATGGTCGCGAACTAGCTCCCGGTGCCTTACAAGCGAAACCCGGTGGTGACTTCCTAGGTGGCCTAGAGTCCAAGTATGGACAACTAGACCTAGCAGAGGGTCCGGCACGAATAGGCGAACCGCAGATTAGTCCGGCTCAAGAAGCAGCCCTGCGGATGGAAAAAGTTATACACGACCAACTCACCGACACAAACGCTGTGAACGTGATGCGGAACTCCGTGTTCGAAGCAGCCCTCTTGGGAACTGGCGTTGTAAAGGGACCATTCAACTTTTACAAGCGGGTACACAAGTGGGAGCGTAACGAAGAGGGAGAGCGGGTTTATAACCCGGATGAGAAGACCGTTCCACGGATTGAGATGGTGTCGATATGGGACTTTCACCCCGACCCCTCTGCTACTAGCATAGATGACTGCGAGTACGTCATAGAGCGTCACCGCATGAACCGTCAACAGCTTCGTGCGTTGATAAAACGACCACACTTTATTTCGGAAGCAATCGAAGAGTGCCTAGCTAAAGGTCCGAACTATGAGGACAAGTATTACGAGGACACTATTCGTGAGGACGAGACAGAGCCATTCTACCAAGGTAACCGCTACGAGGTCTTGGAATACTGGGGTGTCTTGGATGCCAAACTAGCTGAAGAAGTTGGTTTGGAAAGTGCCGGAGACATGTCGGAGTTCGACGAGCTTCAGGTCAACGTCTGGGTTTGCGGCAACATGGTTATACGCTGTGTCCTAAACCCCTTCACACCAGCCCGTATCCCGTACCAAGTCTTCCCTTACGAAGTCAACCCCTACCAACTCTGGGGTGTCGGTGTGGCGGAGAACATGGAAGATGCTCAGAAGCTGATGAACGGTCACGTTCGTATGGCTATCGACAACCTCGCCCTTGCGGGCAACCTAGTCTTTGACGTAGATGAAGCTAGTCTCGTACCGGGACAGAACATGGACATCTTCCCCGGAAAGATATTCCGTAGGCAGTCAGGTGTTACCGGAACAGCCATCAACGGCCTAAAGTTTCCGAACACGGCGGGGGAAAACCTGCAGATGTACCAGATTAGTCGTCAGCTTGCTGATGAAGAGACAGGCATCCCGTCAATCATGCACGGACAGACAGGTGTAACCGGAACTGGGCGAACCGCTGCTGGCCTTTCCATGCTCATGGGGTCTGCTGGCTTGTCCATGAAGACTGTCATCAAAAACATTGACGATATGCTCTTGAAGCCCTTGGGCGAAGCCTACTTCCAGTGGAACATGCAGTTCAACGATGAGGCAGAAGACATCCAAGGCGACCTAGAAATTAAACCACGCGGCGTTGCAGCCGTGATGCAAAAAGAGGTTCGCACACAGCGGCTAACGTCCCTGTTGCAAACCGTCGCCAACCCCATGCTGGCTCCGTTCATCAAGATACCAAACCTGATGCGTGAACTGGCTATCTCGCAGGACATAGACCCTGACAGCCTAGTCAACGATGCAAACCAAGCACAACTCTACGCAAAAATGTTACAAGGAATGCAGGCTAATGTACAGCAAGGAACAGGCGAAGCTGGTGGCCCCGCTGCTGGCCCAGCCCAAAATATGGCAGGGGCTGGAGGAGTATCTCCAAATCCTGAAGGAACAGACCCACAGGGGTCTGGTAATGGCACAATCGGAGTCGGAACTGCGCCAACTGCAGGGGAAAGCGGCTTTACTGGAAATGCTCCTTCAGTTGAAGGATAACCACGAGGCAATAGTTAAAAATGGCAACTAACCCACCATCCTTCTTTAACCCGGAATCTATTAGCTATGACCAGTATTCCAAGGGTCCTGTTGACTTCTACAATCAGGCCCTAGATGTAGATAGCTTGACAGGTACTGGTATTGATATTGTCAATCCTGATGACATTACCAAGTTGAAGGATTATGGGATAGCTGGTGGGGGCGACGATGGCGGCGATACTCAGGACGATGCCCTGAATGCTCTAGATGCCACAAGTATCCAAGGAGACTTTGTAGGCGGTTCGATGTTTCCGGGCGGGACCGGAATTAGTTACAATACCGATTTAGAGACGGGCCACCACGAGTACGAACAGTACTCTGACTATCTCTCTGCTGAAAAGCCGCCGGGGATGGCAGACCGGGTAGACTTTATTTCTAACGTCATGGAACCCGCTCTACAGGGCAGGTTTGGAGACATAGACTTTGCAGCGGGAACAAAAGGACTTGCTGACCGCGTTGGAAAAGATGTGGTAGAGGGCGTTACAAAGCCCGATGCTAAGACGGGGATAAAAGGAGCTATTACAGCAGTAGGGGGTCTCCCGATGGCTGCAGTCGGTTCTGTTGTACTTAGCACTACTTCAGTAAGAAATGCCTTTGGTGAAATATCGCCCGTGCCGGATGGTATTTTAGGAGCTTTTGCGAATGGGGTTCACGCCATTCAGTATGATGATAGGGCGCATAATCGCGCTGTTATGAGGGCGCACACAACCGGCCCTAAGGCTGGCGAGTTTATGACAGCGGGAGATGAAGAGACAGATGCCTATGGAAATCCCGTAGCATCTAGTAAAGGACTAACCGACGTTGACATTGGCTTCTCTATGAAATTTGGAAGTGGACCCGGAGCAGGTGGTATAACCCGCAAAGCCGGAACCTTCACCTACACAGGAAACATGCGGGGTCTAAATAACCAGACCCTAAAGAACATTGAGGCTGTAAAACGAGGATTTGTTCCTAGTACATTTGGTAATCAGAAGTTCGGTTTTGACTACACTGGTAAGGGTGCTACTACTTTCGAAGATGCTGGCTACAGTGGTCAGCTTTCAGGTGGGGGTAGGTACACTGATACAGGTATGTACATGGACGGAGTTGGTCGCATATCAGCAATGGGTCTTGCTAGTCACTTGGATTCCTACGCCTCTAGCTGGACTTCTCTTGGATTGAGTATAGAGGATGCAAGAGCCAAGGCTTCTGCTGTTTTATCTTCTGCTCGTAAAGGAGAAGGTAAACTCAAGGACCTAGAGAAAAAAAGTTTGGATGATATCAAGGCCGACAAAGCTGCCAAGGCGCAGGCGCAGGCAGATAGGCAGGCAGCGGAACAAGCTAAAGCAAGCAGGGATAGATTAGCTCAAATTCAACAACAACAATATAGTGACAGTGGTGGCGACAATGCAGATTCGTATGGCGGCTCTGGTGTAGAAGATGCCGGTATAGGTTCAGGCTTTGGTGATTTTAGTTCTGGATTGAGCCATGCCAAGGGCGGTAAAGTACAGGGCTACGCAATGGGAACCCCGCCACCGGGGGTACAAGCCTCACAGACGGGTTTTGTAGACCGCCCGCCATCACAGGTCTCCGAAGCCGGTAAAGTCGCTGACGACCGTCCTATGAAGGCTCCAGAGGGTATGTACGTTATAAATGCGGCTGCTGTCGAGTTCGCAGGAGAACAAGACATCCGCAAAATGATTATGGATGCCCAGAAGGAAGCGGTTCGCAGGGGTCTTTCAACAGGAGACTTTGAACGGCATTCCGACCTTGTTGATATTGCGGTGTCTCGCGGGGAAGTAACTGTAGCCCCGCACCTAGTAGATATTATTGGCGAAGACCGCCTAGAAAAGATTAATAAGCGAGGCTTACGTAAAACCGAACAGCGCATAGCAGAGAATGGGCAGCAGCCGGTTCAAGCCGCAGGGGGTGGCTTTATCACTAGAAAAAAGTTCGCAAAGGGTGACAGGGTTACTCTGTATAGAGGCGAACCCCTAGACCCTTCGAAGGTGACTGCTACTGATTATGGCTATGGTAAAGAGGATGTAGGAAAGTTTCACACGCCAGACGTTAAGAGGGCAGGTAGATTTGCTGCAGGTGCCGGAAAAGGCAATCAGGTAATTAAAAGCCGCAAAGCTACAATCAACGAACTGTTCGACGGCGTACTAGAAGCTATGAAAACTCAAGGGAAGAAGAAGACTGAATACTTTGCAAAAATGCCAAAGTCTGAATTGAATAAAAATTTGCGTTTTATAGAGGGTCTTAAAAGGGACTACTTATCTGGAAAACGTTCTCTTGAAAGTATGACGATTTTTCTACAAGAGCAGGTCTTCCACGATGACAAGTCAAAAATTAACTTTATTGAAACATTTAAGAACGACCCTAAATCTGCTGGAAAGTTAGCGGGACGAGCCATTGCTAAAGTAGCAACAGTAGCTACCCCGCCTCTAGCACTCTTAGCAGGGGCTGCAGAAATGCTCACTCCGTCTTCGCTAGGTAAAGGGACACGATATGACGACTCATTTATGAGTTATCAGTATACTCCTAATAAGTAAGGAATCCGCTGGCTACCCACGAGTTCGTGGCCCCAGCACAACCGACGCGGCTACCCACAGCCATGTGGCCCCGCAAGTGAGGTAAATACAATGGCAAAAGCAAGAGGCCACCGTGCCAACAAAGTAAACGACTCTTTCGGAACAATCAACAACGACTCCCTGTACAAAGGAAAATACCGGGACGAAGTTTACAAGGATGAAGACGAAGAGTCGAATGTGGAAGCTCAAGACGCTGACCCCGTAGAAGAAGCGGCTACTCAGCAAGAACAGAGCGAAAGCTTCGTAGAAGCCAAGAAGGAATCTAGCGAAGACCACGACTACAAGAAACGGTATGATGACTTGAAGCGTCATTACGATTCCAAGGTAGACGAGTTCAAAGGAGAAATCGAAAGCCTACGAAAAACAATGACAGACCGTGCGGCAGAAATGCCACGAGGCGTAACGCCCCCACGAACACAGGAAGAGCTAGATGAGTTCAAGGAACGCTATCCAGATGTCTTCGAAGTTGTTCAGACGGTTTCGAGTATGCAGACCGAATCACAGGTTGCAAAACTACGACAAGAACTAGGCACCATTCAGGAACGGGAAAAGGAACTAGAAAAGCAGAAAGCCTACGAGCAACTGCTTCGCGCCCACCCCGACTTCGCAGAATTAAAGGCCGACGAAAAGTTCTTGACATGGTTAGAAGAGCAGCCAAGCTCAATTGCAGATGGTATCTATAAGAATAGTACCGACTCCAAGTGGGCGGCACGGGTCATAGACCTCTACAAAGCCGACACAGGCTTGACCAAAAAGAAGAAGACCAAAGATGCTTCGGCAGCAGACGCAGTTACCAAAACCCCTACTAGGGATGTAAATACGGATGCTATTGGAGATAAAAAAATTTGGAAAGCTTCGCAAATCGCCAAGATGAAACCGTGGGAGTTCGAGAAGATGGAAGCTGAACTCGACCAAGCACGGACTGAAGGGCGAATCGACTTAAACTCCTAAAACCTCAAAAATAGAGAAGGAATGAACCAATGGCGTTCAATAGTGCTTCAGGTTATAATAACCTGCCTTCCGGTAATTTTGCACCGGAAATTTTTAGCCAAAAAGTTCTCAAATTCTTTCGTCGCGCTTCGGTTGTTGAAGACATCACGAACACTGACTACGCTGGCGAAATTGAAAACTTTGGCGATACAGTTCGCATCATAAAAGAGCCGACTGTAACAGTATCCACCTACAGTCGCGGTTCTGTGGTAAACCCACAAGACTTGGCTGATGACCAGATTACTATGGTTGTTGACCAAGCTAATGCGTTTGCTTTCAAAATCGACGACATTGAAGAGCGTCACTCGCACGTAAACTTCGAGGCACTTGCCACCTCTTCAGGTGCATTTGCATTGAAGCGTAAGTACGACAAGACTGTTCTCCAAGCTATGGCTAACGGTGCAGGTATTGCAGCTTCTGCTGTATCCGGCACAACTCTGACTACTACTGCTGCTGCAGGTACTCTTGGTACTGCTGCTGCACCAATCAACATTGAGACAGACGACGCTGGCATCAACATGATGCTTGCAATGGCCCGTCTCCTTGACGATGAGTCAGTGCCAGAAGAAAATCGCTGGTTTGTAGCACCACCAATCTTCTAC
>Ga0181369_1000455_pt1 | contig 11658 bp, 12 predicted proteins | sample LowvirmetaG_8_FD_130088 | JGI IMG/M metagenome (GOLD analysis project Ga0181369, IMG submission 130088) | Marine viral communities from the Subarctic Pacific Ocean - Lowphox_04 viral metaG | ecosystem: Environmental > Aquatic > Marine > Oceanic | place: Subarctic Pacific Ocean | collected... | reverse complement strand
GTATTGGGTGCAGGTGGATTTATCGGTTCACATATGGTAAAACGACTACGCTCTGAAGGATACTGGGTGCGTGGCGTGGATCTTAAGTATCCAGAGTTCTCTGAGACTGAAGCAAATGAATTTGTTCAGGGAGACTTGCGTGATGTAAGACTTGTTCAGGAAGTTATCCAATTTAAAGGATATTCTGGTAACTATAACGCAAACGTACCCTATCAGTATGTTCAACCTTTTGATGAGATCTATCAGTTCGCTGCCGACATGGGTGGTGCGGGGTTTGTATTTACAGGTGAGAATGATGCAGATATCATGCACAACTCTGTGTCTATCAACTTGAATGTTCTTGAAGAGGTTCGTAAACTGAATGTGACCTTTGATGGTGTAGTTAAGGACTGGACTGAATGTAATCGTCCTAAACTTGATCAACCCACCAAGATCTTCTACTCTGGATCAGCATGTATGTATCCAGAGCACAATCAACTAGATCCTGATAATCCAGACTGTCGTGAAGAATCAGCATACCCAGCAAACCCAGACTCCGAGTATGGGTGGGAGAAACTCTTCAGTGAGCGTCTCTATCTTGCCTACAATCGCAATCACGGCATTCCTGTTAGGATTGCTAGGTATCACAACATCTTTGGTCCTGAAGGGACCTGGGACGGTGGAAGAGAGAAGGCACCAGCTGCAATCTGCCGTAAGGTTGCTTACCTCCCGGAGTCAGGTGGAGCAATCGAAGTGTGGGGAGATGGCTTACAGACTCGTTCCTTCTTGTTCGTTGACGAATGCGTTGAAGCAACTTACCGAATGATGCAATCTGACTTTATGGGACCAGTTAATATTGGTTCTGAAGAGATGGTTACTATTAATCAACTTGTAGAGACTGCTGCTAAAGTTGCAGAGAAAGAAGTTACTAAGATTCATATCGATGGACCTCTTGGTGTTCGTGGTCGTAATTCTAATAATGATTTGATTCGTAAAGAACTTGGTTGGGATTATTCACAAACTCTAGAAGAGGGTATTCGTAAAACCTATAATTGGATTAATGTTCAAATTGGGAAACTTAAATGAGTAGTAATGTTATTGTAGGAAATTCGGCAGGAGTCTTTAGTGCTTTTCTGAATTTCTTCAGTTGGATGTCGATCTCAAAAGAAAATAATCTTGACATTAGTCTTCATGTCACTAACAAAACTAATGATTGGAATAATTCGTCAACCACAGTAGAGGGTCCATATATTCGTTCTAGTCAGTTTGATAAGAGTAAACTTGACACTAATATTCTATTAGATATTTTTAAATCTAATGTAGTTAAAAAAGAATATCCTGAAAGTTTTATTTACCTCGAACATTTTCCGGAATTGTTTATCAATAGTCTTGATAGTTATCCTCAGTATTTGTTTAAGTATGGTGGAAAAGGTGGGATGTCTGTCTCATATCAAGATAAACAGCATCTAGATTTTATTCGTCAGAAGTTTAACGAGCAGTGGAATAAATTATCATATACTCCTAGGTTTGATAAACTTGTAAAACAGGAAGAAGAACTTATAAAAAATAAAAAAGTTCTTTCAATCATGCTTAGAACGATTTACCATTATGTAAATCCTTCAACTGGTGAAGTAGTTTCTGAATCAGAAGTAGAAAGTTTTATCCAATCTGCTATAACATGTGTTCGGGATAGAATGGATGATTATGACTCTGTTCTTGTTACTACTCAAAACCAACCCTACATTGATGCATTCGTAAAAGAGTTTGGAGATTCTTGTGTCTTTGCTAATAGAAAACGATTTGAAGACTTCAATGATTGGAGGGGAGTTGGTAAAGATACTTATGAACTCAGTGATGATGAGTATCGTAGTGAGGTTGAGAATTGTCTTTTAGATGTAATTCTAACTAGCAAGTCTAATCATATTCTTGGTACTTGTAGTAATATGTTTATGGGAGCATTGTCAATGAATGTTGAGAATACCTGTGAATTGATTAAAGGAAACTTTTGGGGAGCATAATGATTTACCTTTTTACGAGAGCAGACGGTAAGCAAACCGAAGGAATTGGAGCAGTAGCTCAGTGTCAGATTCATACTTATACTTTGTCTAAAATGCTTGGTGTGGGATTTGCAAGCACTAAGTTTAAAAATCTTCAACACTATCAAGAATATGATACTCAAGAAAACTTTTCTAACCAGGTAACTAACTTTTTTAATTTCCCAAATCAAATTGAACCACCTAGTGATGCCATCAAGTTTGAAAATATAGATCAAACATTCTTGGACTTTATTGAGAAGAACAAAAATGGTGATGACATCTATGTTGAAATATCTAACAAAGATTTGATTAGAGTTGCTGTTTCAAATACAGATAAATGGAGTTCGGTTATTCCTGATCTGTCTGGGTTGATATCTATTGATGGTTATAAGAAATACTTTGATGAGGATAAGTTGAACATCTCATTACATATTACTAACTTTATTGAAGGTAGAGATAATGATAGAACATCACAAAGAGAACAGTTTGAGCAAGGTAATTGTAAAGAGAAATATTATATAGATCTCCTTCAAAAATTTGATGACATTTTCAATAGAAGAGGGAGAACACTATTTGTTGATAAGGAGTATCATATTTACTCTAGATCTCAAACTCCTGGAGATTTGAGTCAATTTGAAGCATTTACTAAATTAGACCTTCCTATTAAGTTTCACATTGACGAGCATCCATTGACATCTTTATATCATCTTATACAATCAGATGTTAAAGTTCTTTCTAATAGTTCGTTTAGTTATATGTCAGCGTTATATGGCAATGGATTGAATATTGTTAGAGATAATTTCTTTTGTAAACTTCCATACAATGCAATATATACTGACTATAACGGCAACTTTGATGAGTCCCAAATTTGTTTTGAACAATGAATAAGTACGTATTCGATCTAGACCATACTTTATGCAATCCTCCATATAATGAAAAGGAGAAAAGATGGATGTACTTTGACGCAGAACCATTTCGTGATAGAATTGAAGTGGTAAACAAGTTATGGGAAGATGGACATCATATCATTGTAGAAACTGCAAGAGGATGTGATTCTAAAATTAACCACTATGAGAAAACGTTTAATCAACTTCGATCATGGGGACTCAAGTTTCATACACTAAGAACTGGAGTAAAATTCTCAGCTACTTATTATATTGACGATAAAGCAATCAACAGTGAGGACTTTTTTGATGGGAAGCATCAATAAAATTGTAAAGAGATCTCCCGGATTTATAAAAAAACTCTACTATGATAGAGTTCCCTTTGGTAAAAGGTACGGGAAGGTGTATGAAGATACACTCTCTTTTTTGAATGATTCATCTCAATGGAATCAAGAAGAGAAAGAATGGTATCAACTCACAGAGATGAAAGTTTTGCTTCATCACTGTTACTCTAATGTACCTTATTACAGACAAGTATTCATTGATAATGGTTGGACACCAGAAGATTTTCAAACTATAGATGATCTAAAGAAGTTTCCTGTCTTAACAAAGAAGATAATTATAGACCAGGGAGATAACCTCATCTCAAAGAATATGATCAATCAGAGAAGGTATCCTATTACAACTAGCGGTTCTAGTGGTGATAAATTAAAGTTCTATGTTACTGATGATGTCTTCAAAATGGAGGCAGCTTTTAATATGCGTGCATATCAGGAACAAGGTGCCATGATGTACGATACCCCTAGCGTTTGGTTGAGAAGGTATGTTCCAAAGAATAGTGAATCACCATTGTGGTATTATGATCACGAACTGAAACGTCTTTATATGTCGGCTTATCATTTAAACGATGATAGTATTGGTAAGTATATTGATAAGATTAATTCTGGTGACTATCAAACTATCTGTACATATCCATCCTCAGCATACATCTTGGCTTGTCTATGTGAGGAGAATAATTTGAACTTGAGTGCAATTGAAAAAATTCATGTCACATCAGAGAAAATGTTGAATCAATGGTATGATAAGGTTGTAGATGTATTTGGTATCAAACCTTGTGGTCATTATGGTCAAATGGAAAAGGTGTCATTCATGCATCAGACTGAAGAGTCAAGAGATTATCATCAAAACTATGAGTATGGTGTTGATGAGTTTTATGATAATGGAGATGGAACTCATGGACTGATTGCTACTGGATTTATTAACTACTATATGCCACTTATCAGGTATAAAACAGAAGATACTTTTGTTTTGAAAGATGGTAAGGTAAAAGAAATCAACGGACGTAGTAGTGATATTCTAGTATCATCAAATGGTTCCAGGTTACCAGGTGTGAACTTCTATAGTTGGATTGATAAGAAGATGCCAGCAGTAAAAATGTTCCAAATCATTCAAAAATCTGAGAAAAATATTGTTTTCAAATATGTTCAAAATGCCGATCATTTAGAAAACATACATAGTGAAATTCTCAGTGGATTGACATCTAGACTAGGTAATATGAATTATGATATAATGAAAGTATCTGAAATATCTAGAGACGAAAAGACTCAAAAGATTAGAAGTATTATTAATCAAACAGTATGAAGACTATCAATTATAACGGAGCAGCTGGACAAGATAAGTTTGTTCTGAATATTAATAAGTTCAAAAAGGATGGATACTTTTTGGAGTTTGGATCTCAAGAACCAATCAGTGCCAATAATACATATTTGCTTGAGAGTGAGTATGGTTGGAGTGGATTGATGTTTGAGTGGGAAGGAAAATATGCACCACTATATGAGAAACATAGGGGTGAAGATACCACGTATATAATTGGTGATGCTATAGAGCATAACTACTCTGAACTTTTTGCTAAACTTGAGGTCCCTGAGGTTATTGATTATTTGCAGATTGATTTAGAACCTGGAATGCTTACTCCATTAACTTTACTTCGGAAGTTAAATGAAGAGGTTATGGATAAGCATAGGTTTTCTTCAATTACTTTTGAGCATGACATTTATTGTGGTGCTCAAAACAGTAAGCACAATGTAGGTGGTGAATGGAACGGATGGAAACCTTACGATTATAATGTTTTTCATAAGGTTAGAGATGAATCTAGAAAAATATTTGAAGAACGTGGATATGTTCGTGTTTTTTCTGATGTTAATGATAATGATAATTACAATCTTCCTTTTGAAGATTGGTGGGTGTGTCCAGACTTAGTTGATATGGATTATGTCAATGAAGTTATTTCTCAAAACGCAAATCAGTATTGTGAAGGAGTGGTGTCTGGATCGACAATTTATGGACCAAATATTGAATACTAAAAATGAGAAACATCGCACAGAAAGCAACACGACTTACATGGCCAGCAGAAGCATATAGATCTGCGGGTGATGAAGATCAATTTGCTATTGACTATTATGATAAGAAGACTGGCGGATATTTGATTGATATTGCAGCAGCTTGTCCTGTATCTGGTTCTCTTTCATTTAAACTTCTCGACACCTATGATTGGTTTGGTATTCTAGTAGAACCATCTATTGTTCATAGTGAGAATATTTTAAAATGTTATGGTGATGTTGATGGCGTAGAATTTTATTCTGGTGCTATTCATAGAACTATGAAATCAGTCACTCTATCCGAATTTAATGGACAGGGTGTGGGATGTTCTAATATATTTGATCAGCATCCTCATAGTGGAATTCCTGGGGATCGTCGATATGAAGTTCCAGCAATCACTATCAATGAATTATTGGAAAAGTATAATGCACCAACTGATATTGATTTTATGAACCTTGACATTGAAGGGGCAGAACCAGAGGTTTTAGAGGATCTTGATTTTACCAAATATAATGTTGGACTTTTTTGTATTGAGAATGGTATAATTTACAAAGACTTTCTAGAAAGCAAAGGATATAAAATCTGTGATGCTTCTGGATATAACTTGGTACACGGTAATTTATTTTTTGAAAAGTTATGAATGTAAGTTTTATTGGACTTGGAAAACTTGGACTTCCTCTTGCTTGTTGTTTGGCACAAGCAGGAAATAAGATTCTTGGAGTAGATAAGAACGAGTATGTTTTAGACAAACTTAATAATAATGAACTCCCTTTTTATGAACCAGGTCTGAGTGATATTTTTCCTCACCCAACTAACTTTATTGGATTCACTGATTCCTATAAGAGAGCAGTAGATGAGACTGATGCATCAATCATCTTAGTTAATACTCAGTTGGGTGATACTGGATATTCCGCAGAGTTTGTTGAGTCTGCTCTTAGTGATCTTGCAGTTAATCTAAAAAAGAGTGATAAGGAATATCATACCATCATCTTATCATCGACTGTTCTTCCTGGAACTATTGCACGACTCATCAAACTAGTAGAAAAAATCTCTGGTAGAAAGTTTGAGGATGGATTTGGATTTGCATATGTTCCAGATTTTGTGAGACTTGGTAATGTTATTAAGGACTTCTTGAATCCAGAGTTCTTCCTGGTTGGGGCAAACAACTGGGAAGATGTTGGAGTAGTCACTCAAATTTGGGGACATTTCCATGACAATAACCCACCTAAAAAATACCTGACATTGGAAGAGACCGAGGTAGCAAAGGTTGCCCTGAATGCTTTTATTGTAAACAAAATTACTTTTGCCAACTTCCTTGGTGAGTGTTGTGAAGGTATGGACAATGTTGATGTCCATAGGATCACTGATACCATTGGGATTGATAAGAGAATCTCCCCATACTTCTTTGGGTATGGAACCCCATTTGGTGGGACATGTTTCCCTAGAGACACTTCTGCCTTTATCAAGTTTGCATCCGATAGAGGAAAGAAAGCAAAGCATCTTGAGTTTGCAAATGAGGTGAATGAGGATGTGTATGGTAGTATCCTTAGAAAGTGTGAGAACTATGATCGTATTGGTATTGTTGGAGTTTCTTTTAAACCAAATTCACCAGTAACTGTTGGATCTCCATCATCAAAACTTATTGATGATCTTATTTCTAGAGAGAAAGAAATTTATGCTTTTGATGAGCTGGATGAAACCTTTACAAACTTGAATGGTGCATCTGAACAAATCAATAAATGTGTATCCGCACAGGAATGTGTTGATAAATCTAATCTTGTAGTCTTTATGCATCCTACTAAAAAGTATGCTATACTTAAATTAGGTGAGAAAGATTTTATTGATAACTGGGGAATTTTTTCTTCTGATGCGGTTTTCACCATAGATAGTTCGTTACCTGATTAATGATTAATAATAGAGAAAGTGTAAATGCACTAAAACCATACAATGTTGGTGGAAGATCTAATCTTTCTCCGGACTGGGAATGTTTTGATTGGAATGAGTCTGAGTTTCCTCCTTCAAATAAAGTTTTTGAAGTGATGAAAACCTTTTACAGGTATGAAAGATATCCTGATATTACTGCCTCTAAATTAAAGGAAGAGTTATCTAAGTATGTTTCTCTTCCCGTAGATTTTATTGATGTATATAATGGATCTGATGATGGGTTAAAAGATATCTTTACAGTGTTTGTTGATAAAGACACTAAAGTTCTATCGTATCCACCTTCTTATACTCAGGTAGATACTTTTATCTCCATCAATACTGATAATTACAAGAAAGTTCAAATTATTGATCCTTTAGGTAAGCATCAATATGACTTTAATTATTGTGCATCCTCTGATGTAGTTTATCTTGTTAATCCAAACAATCCGACTGGTAAGTTGATTGACGTTGATGTTCTCGAAAAATTAATTTCATCTTGTCCAAATACTTTATTTGTTATAGATGAAGCTTATTATGAATTTGCAAAACAATCATGTTGCCATCTCGTTATCTCACATAAGAATTTAATTGTTACTAGAACATTTTCAAAGGCATTTGGATTAGCTGCTGTGCGACTAGGATATGTCATGGCACACCCAGATCTTCTTTTTCATCTAAGAAAAATTCGTAATGGTAAAACTGTTAATGCACTTGCACAACTTTGCGGCATTTCAGTTCTAAACGATATTGATTATCTTGATGCTAGAATTGCTGAGATGAATGACTCTAAGAAATTTTTTATTGATAATCTCCCATCACAATACACTGCTATTGAAAGTCATGCCAACTTTGTTTTGGTTAAGACTCCAAATTCAAAGAAAGTTTTGGAGAATATGCAAGAAAATAAAATTCTTATTAGAGATAGAAGTTCTTTTATAAATTTGGATAATTGCGTTAGAATTACTATTGGTTCTAAAAAACAAATAATTAGAGTTCTTGATGTTTTGAGTAATTAGTATGATTGGATACAATAGACTAGGTATCAATGGTAGACTTGGTAACCAAATGTTTGAGTATGCTGCCCTGAGAGGTATTGCTGCAAAACATGAATATGATTGGTGTATCCCTCCCAAGGACAGGGAAACTAATCAGATGGCTGACTATAATATCTTTGATGGATTTAAACTTCCTCATTTGAAGAACTTTGGATATGTCAATGGACCAACCTTGAATGAACCCAACTTTGACTTTGATGAAGAAATATTTGAGAACTGTCCTGACAATGTAAACATTGATGGGTTTAGACAGTCTGAGAAATACTTCAAGCACATTGAAGATGAAATCAGAGAGGACTTTGAGTTTATTGATGACATCTATGGACCCTGTAAAGAGTTAACAGACCAATATAATGATTTGATATTCTTACATGTTCGTCGTGTTGATGCAACGGGTAGACCTAATCAGTTCCCTGTTGCATCAATTGATTGGTACGAAAGAATACTTGATGAGCACTTCTCTAAGGATATACCTGTTCTTATCCTGACGGATCAACTCGACTGGGTAAATGAGCAAGAACTATTCAAGCAAGATAGATTTCTTCTGTCAGAGCAACGAGAATACTCTTCTAACGCTGTCTGGAATGGTCGTGGTAAGTTGGAGTATAGTTTGTCTCCATGGGTTGACCTGTGCCTTATGTCCCTGTGTAGCGGTGCTATCATACCAAATACTACCTTTGGGTGGTGGGGAGCATGGTTGCAGAGGAGTATGGATAAGAAGATTGTTTGCCAGTTCCCTTACTTTGGACCAGATTTTACTGATCGCTGTGACTCTTATAAGTATATGAAAGATTTCTTCCCAGAGGGTTGGATTCGAGGAAACCTTAATAATGACATAGACATCAAATACGCTACTGCAGAGAATGAAATTAACTAAGACAACGTTTATTATTCCTCTCAGGATTGAGAGTGATGATAGACTCAGAAATGTAATTGTAAGTTCAATCTATCTTCTTGATAATACTGATTGCAAAATCATTGTCAAAGAATCTGATAAGACTTCGGTATTCGCTGAGAAAGCTTTACCACAAATTCAGGAATGTGTTGGTGATAAAGTAGATAGACTAACTCACGTTTTTGAGGAGAGTGATAAAGAATACTTTCATCGAACTAGATTGTTGAATGATATGGTTATGATGACTACCACAGATGTAGTGGTAAATTATGATTGCGACATTCTTTTGCCATTAGAGTCTTATACTATATCAGAGAAAATGATTACTTCTGGTAAGTATGATGTTGTTTATCCATATGGAGATGGTAACTGGCAATATCAGATCTTTGCTACAGATGAACTAGTCTCTGAATTTATCAATGAAGATTATAATCTCTCTGTTCTTATGAAGAGCTCTAGAGTCTATGATGCAAAGTATGGATTCTGTCAGTTCTTCTCTACTAAAAAATATATTGAGGGTGGATTAGAAAATGAGAACTTTATTGCATATGGATATGAAGATGATGAGAGGTTCTTTAGATTTCATAAACTAGGATATAATGTGGGTAGATTGGATGCTCATGTTTATCATATGGAACATGCAAGAACGAATAACTCTTGGTTCACTAATCCCTTTATTGAGAATAATAAGATCTTGCATGATACTTTGATTGAGTTTGACAAAGAGCAACTTGAGGAGTATTATAGTAATCAGGACTACTTGAAAGCACGTCAATGATAGGATTCAATGCCCTTGGTAGGATGGGAAGACTTGCCAACCAGATGTTTCAGTATGCCTCTTTAAAGGGTATTGCAACACATCATGGTTATGATTACATGATTGCCTATCATCCCGATGCTGTCGATGATGGCATTGGGAATATGTTGCGAACAGAATTGTTTGATTCTTTTGAGTTAAAAGTTCGGACAGGTCTTTTTAATGCACCAACATTGTCTGAGAGAGTTCATAACTTTGATCAGCAATTCTTTGATGAGTGTCCTGATAATGTGACGTTGCAGGGATATTTCCAAACGGTGAAATATTTCAAGCACATTGAAGATGAGATCCGTGAGGACTTTGCATTTAAGGATGAGATTTTGAATCCTTGTAAGGAAATGATTGCGACTGTAGATAATCCTATTGCTCTTCATGTTCGTCGCACAGATTATGTAACTAATAGTGCTAATCATCCTCTATGTACTCTTGATTATTATGAGGAGGCACTGAAATATTTTGATGATGATCGTAATGTGATTGTGTTCTCTGATGATCCTATGTGGTGTAATGAGCAAGAGTTATTCTCTGGAGATCGTTTCCTGATATCTGAGAACGAAGACAATAGGGTAGACCTCTGTTTGATGACACTCTGTAGCGATTTTATTATTGCCAACTCTTCATTCTCTTGGTGGGGTGCATGGCTTGCTAATAGGGGTAAGGTCGTTGCTCCTCAACAGTGGTTTGGCACTGATGGTTATACAAAAGATCACAATACAAAGGATGTAGTACCTGATGGATGGACACGAATTTAGTAAAATGGACAAGAATAAGTCCGCACATAAACTACAAGGTCTTCCTGCAATCTATTGGTTAAACTTAGATGCTGATACGGATAGACGATTCTACATGGAAGAACAGTTCAAGTATTGGCAAGTTGATAATCACACTCGCATCTCTGGATATGATGCAAGAGAAGACGATGCCTCTGACTATTTGAAGGGAAGAATCCCAGATAATGTAACTCAGGCTGAACTTGGATGCTGCATGTCTCATTTAAAGGCAATTAAGCACTTTTACGAGGAGACTAATGATGATTATTGTATGATCCTTGAAGATGATGTTGATTTTTCAACAGTAAAACATTGGAATTTTACTTGGCAAGAATTTATTGGACTAGCACCATATAATTGGGACTGTCTCCAATTGACTACGATATGTACTGGTGATATTCATGTTAAATTGCATCTAAAGTTTATTAATGATTTTTCTGCCGCTGTATATTTAATTACAAGACATCATGCTGCAAAGGTATTAAAAAATCATATGCGTGGTGATAAATGGAAATTGGATAATGGAGTCAAACCTAGAGCAGTTTCTGAAGATACTATTTTAGAATCTGGAAAAACTTATACGATTCCTTTATTTTTGTACAATCTTTCTTTTGATTCTACGATTCATCAAGAACATATTGGGGTCTTTCACCAGGGTCCTCATGCTGCATTATCTAATTATTGGCAGCAACAAGGTCCAAGTATTGACATTCGAGAGTGGATGAACTATAATCCTTATCTGGGTCGGATTACTGAAAACTCTGCTGCACAACAGCAAAAGGCGGATAACCCACCCTCTTGACATACTACGAAACTTCGAGTAGTATAAATACTTAACCTTTTGTCTTTCAGTAATTAAAGTAACGAAAGGTATACTTAACACGGGACAGTCGAGTCCCTATTCATCTGCGGGTATCCAT
>Ga0181369_1000454_pt1 | contig 11659 bp, 10 predicted proteins | sample LowvirmetaG_8_FD_130088 | JGI IMG/M metagenome (GOLD analysis project Ga0181369, IMG submission 130088) | Marine viral communities from the Subarctic Pacific Ocean - Lowphox_04 viral metaG | ecosystem: Environmental > Aquatic > Marine > Oceanic | place: Subarctic Pacific Ocean | collected... | reverse complement strand
CTGAGTGGCTTGCCCTGTACGACAGCAAGTCCGGTGAGCGTGGCATGTTTAATCGTGAGGCTGCTGACAAACAGGTGGCTCGTAATGGCCGACGAGAAACAGGACATATGTGGGGTACGAACCCCTGCAGTGAGATAATCTTACGCCCGTATCAGTTTTGCAACCTGTCAGAGTGTGTGGTTCGGGAGAGCGACAGTCTTGAAACGTTGAAACAAAAGGTTAGACTAGCTACCATTCTTGGAACTATACAGTCTACCCTGACTGATTTTAAATACTTGAGGAAGGTATGGAAAGACAACACAGAGGAAGAGCGTTTATTAGGTGTGTCATTGACTGGTATCATGGACCATCCCGTTTTATCCAAAAATGTAGACAGCAAGCGTTGGCTCGAAGAGATGCGAGAAGTCGCAGTGGATACGAACCGGGAGTTTGCGAACATGCTTGGAATCCCAGTGAGCAGTGCAATCACCTGTGTAAAGCCGTCGGGTACTGTGTCTCAACTGGTGGACGCAGCAAGCGGGATACATGCAAGACACAACGACCACTTTATCAGAACAGTTCGCGGCGATAACAAAGACCCCCTGACACAGTTCCTTATCAATAGTGGTGTGCCATCAGAGAGAGACATGGGTAAGCCTGACAGTGTTACTGTGTTTAGCTTTCCTATGAAGTCACCATCAGGTGCCGTTACAAGAACACAGATGTCGGCTATTGAACAGTTAGAACTGTGGAAGACCTACGCTATACACTGGTGCGAACACAAGCCTAGCATCACTGTTACAGTTAAAGAACATGAATGGATGGACGTAGGTGCGTGGGTCTACGAGAACTTTGATGTAGCTTCGGGTGTGTCGTTCCTGCCTCACAGTGACCACACATACCAACAGGCACCCTACCAAGACATAGAGCCTGATGAGTATACGGAGTGGCAGGAGCGTATGAACGTGGTTCACATTGACTGGGAGAACCTAGCAAAGTTCGAAAAGGAAGATAACACCAGTGGTTCGCAGGAGCTTGCCTGTTCAGCAGGGGTGTGTGAAATCGTGGACTTGACAGCAGCATGAAGTGCTGGCATTGTAAGAGTGAGTTAACTTGGGGCGGGGACCATGACTCAGACCTAGATGGGTTTGTTATGGAAACCAACCTGAGTTGCCCAACTTGCAACGCATTTGTAATGGTGTATTTGCCAGAGGATGAAGAAGATGAGTGACAAACAAAAAAACACCGTCGTAGTGGATGATGTAGAATATGATGTTGACAAGATGGATTATACAGAACAGTATCTTGTCATGCAGATTAGGGATGTACGCGACCAGATAAGTAAATTAAATCTTAGACTGGGCCAGCTACAGGCATCACAGACGACGTTTATGAAGACCCTTGTAGAAGCGTTAAAGAAAGAAGCAGCCTAATGGATGGTATGGAACCCGCAGTGAGTGACCGTAAGAAGTTCGACATAGACCTATCCTATGGTAAGGTTCGCGAACAGCGGGTCGCTGACATGCTCACAGACAAGAAGATAGAAGTAAAGTCTGAGCGAGGCATGTGGGTAAAGACAGGCAACATAGCGATTGAGTATGAATCCTATGGAAAGCCTAGTGGTATTAACGCCACAGAAGCTGACTACTGGTTCCACAACCTGTGTATAGGGGATGATACTTTTGCAACCCTTGTGTTCGACGTACCATCCCTAAAACGAATCATTGACAACCTCGACTACAAAAAATCCGTGAGTGGCGGTGACAACAACGCTTCACGGATGTATCTCTTGAACTTGCAGAAGCTGTTTTCTTCTGATGTAATTAAGGCGTATAAAGATGAGCAACAAGCACCCCAAGGCTGACCTGTTCACCTTGACAGCAAAACTGAACGACAAGGGCAGCGTCGAACTAGACATGGACTGTGTGAACGCCGACCAGTTTGTTCGCCTAATGGAAAAAGACCTGCCAGCTTATGAAGGAACCTTCAAGGTAGCAAGTCTTCTTAGGTACTTAAAGTCTGTAGGAGATGAGGTCTTGAACAAGTCGAGCAGGTATATCTAACCCTTGTGAACTTTTTGAACCTCAAACGAGGCTCGTAGGCTAGACCCCTTGTGACGTTTATAACCGTCCTTGGGGTTTTTCATTAGGCGGTAACTCCTTCCACTCTTCATCCAGTGAAATCCCGGCGGTGCTGGCACAGATTTTTTCATCGTTACATCTTCTTCTTTGTTTTGCCGCCGTACATCATGCCTTCCATCTTGTTCGTCATGGGTGTTGGTGCTTGCATAGCTGCAGGCTTAGTTCCCTGTGCGCGAGGCATCATCGGATTCATCTGGGGGTTCATGCTAGTATCTGGGTTCATGGGGCTGCGAACCGTTGAGCCGTAGGCATAGCCCTTGGCCTTACCGCCACGAGCCATGAAGCCCATGTTGTTACGGACAGGCTTTGGAAGTTTGGCAAGTCCCTTATTCCCCTTGGGTATTGGTTTCATCATTGTCTTGTTCCTCATCTGTTGTTGATACAAAGTCTACTACAGCTTCAGCAGCATCTATCGTGCCTTCTACAGCACCCTCTGCCATGCCCTGAAGTCCAGTAGTTAGGTCGCCCTCACCTTCCATAACTATCTTCTGTCCCTCTTGAGCCAGTTCTGTAAATAGGAAGTTCTTTAGGATATTGTCAAACTTCTTCATATCGTTTCCACCAATTAAGTTAGGTGTTTTTAGAAACTTGTGAAGAATCTTTGCTGCAGCCTTGTCTGTTAAAGCAAGTTTCATCATGCTTATCTGACCAGCTTTAGCGGCAGTAATGGCATACTCTGTAGCAATGTAGGCGGGGTTAACAACTCCCTTAACACCATTGTATATGCGGCTAACCTTACCTGCCAAGCCTATGCCTGCGTAATCTCCTGAAGCCCCGCGAACATTTACAGCGGTCTTACTATCATTTAAGTGCTGCATCATATTTTCTAAAAAGTCTATGTGGTCGGGGTCTAGTATCTCTTCTAGGTTACGCCGCACTGCCGGTTTTTGAAGCTCACCCAGTACAACTTCAGGACTAAATATTGCTTCACTAACTTTTTCACCTGCGGCTCTGGTTGTTACCTTACCACTGACGTTGCCTCGTCCTGCCCTTTCAAACAAACCTACCATAGTGTGATACACTGCAACTGTTTGAAAAGAATCCGCTGCATCCTCTGGACTCATACCTGAAGCTACTAGAACTGACTCTACTCTTTTTTTCAACACCCCTAGCTCCCCGCCTTCGGGTGTGAAGATAAAGTTATCTGCAAAGTTTTGTGATGAAAGAGACTTGGTAGCGTCATCTATAAGTTTAAACGTGCGGTTTTCCTCAGACAACTGTACATCTAGTTCATCCTTTTTGATATTTTTGAACTTTTCAAAGTCATCTCCCAGCTTATTAAAAGCCCGTGCCACTATGGGAGTTTCTTTAATAGCCTGACCTAGACCCTGCTTAACACTAACAGCATCAACTATGTCCATAAGGGGTTGCTGTATAACATCGCCACCCTCTTCTAAAATAAACGATACATTCAAGTCCTGTGTAACATCGTCTGCAAAGTTGAGAAGCTCAGAGTTAGGTGCAGGGTCGAGTCCTGCAGGTACTCGCCTGTTTAGTTTTCTGGCTGACCTGTATTTTTCTAAGAAGTTGCTACCTGTTCGGGTAAGGATTATTTCGTTTAATATTTTTTGTAAGTCGTTGAAACCTGCTTTGCCTGCCTCTGTGGATAGGTCAAAAACAAATTCACCATGCTTATTTGAAAATTGACCATACGACATGACCAAGTTATTAACTAAGTTAGGTAGTCTATTCTGAGTAGGAGATTGCATTTTTGCTGTTGTTGAAGGCATCAGAGCCTCTACAACTGCTTCAGCAAAATCATCGAATATGACAGTGGGGTTTTCTGCGTATACATTCTTAAACTTGTAGCCAACTCCTAGTTCGTTAATTCTTCTAATCCTAGTCTTTTCATACTTGTCCAGTAACAATTTAGGAGACTGAGGAAGCCCCACTTCCATTTCATACTGGGGTCGCGCATCTGTTATGGCTGTAAAGTACGCCTCACTAGCTTGGCCTTCTACTGTTTCATCTAGTTTGTCTATATATCTTCCATACTCTGCAGCAACATCGGGCTTACCAGAAGATGCAAAGGTTGATGAAGCTCTTTTAAAAGCCCGTCTCACGAGTTCTAGGTCGTATGGGTCTGCTGCCATGAAGGGATTAAAGTCGGGAGCTAGAAGGTTTCCTGATGGGTCCTTTGCAGTCATCATTTCTACAGCCAGTTCCAAACTATCCATATTCCTAAATCTTGTTTTTTCTGCTCCTGTTTCTGCTGCATCTACCAAAGTATTTCTCAGTTCAGACACACTGCGTCGATTAAAAGCAGTTTCAAACATACTTTCCAGTGCCTGCTTTACTTTTTTACCATCTCGTCCCGTATACAAAACAGAACTAGGACCGAAGAACTTTTTAATCCCATCCACGCCGTTTGCAGATATGATGTCATCGACTAAAGGTTTTAAGCTTATGGGGCCACTCTCTTTAGCCAATTCTCTTACAGGTTCGTAGATGGTACTGCCAATAATCTCAATCCTGTTCTTCTTAGCAATATGCAGGGATTCTACAGCTTCCTTGACAGCATCTGCATGGGCAGGCGTGTCCCGTAACCCTCTAGCTTTTTCTAGGCTGTCATCAACCAACTTATTTAATTTGGCATTTCTTCCTTGTAGGAACTCTATGGGATTGTAAACTTCTCCTGCAGACTTATGTACCTGTCGTCTATAAGCCTCAAGAGCCGATAACATGTCTTCATCTAGCTCTCCTCGCGGCCCAAACTTTATAACCCAATCCTCTAGGTCGTTTAGCTTAGATACTCTTTGTTTATTAGCTACTTCTATTTTTTCTGCTAGTCTACCTAGACCGGCTTCCCTTGCAGCTACAAAGTTCTTTACAATCTGCTGCCCTGCAACGTCATCTATATCAAGAACCATATCCTTCATAGCAGCCAAGGCTTCTCCAGCAAGTATGAAGTTTGATTCCATGTCTGCCAAGTCAGCTTCCATATCTACGAGGTCAAACTTACTCAGTGTTTCGAGGTCTATCTTGCCCCTGTTGAGTTCGCCTGCTGCTGCAAGAGATATGAGTCCATGTGTGTTGCCATATGATTGCAACATGAGTTCATTAAAACGCTCTCGTTTTTCTGGGGGAAGTCTATCCACAATCTTTTTGTGAAGGGCCGCAGTTTCATCCATGTGACGAAGACTTTGTTGCCGTGTCTTGGGGTTCATATTTTGGTGTAGCTTTATAATGTTCCGTATATTTTCTTTAGCTTGCTCACCTAGCACTACCCCAGAACCTAGCGCATCTTCTATGTTCTTCATTGTGCCTTCTACGAGGATAGGTCCTACGCCGGGAATACTAGCAGCAATTGTTCGTCCCATTTCAAATATAGTAGGAACCCCGTACTTCACTGCCCCACCACCTGCAGACAGTATTTTCTTTCCTAGTCCCTTGGCCCCGTACCCAATTCTGTAGCCCCCAAACGACATGAGCATGTTTCCTATAGCAGCACTTGCTTCGGGGTCATCACTGAATATAGAAGTCTCTCTAGCCAAAGCTGTTCCGGAACCTATTATTAAAGCCGACTCACCCACATCCTTTACATATGGTATGGTTTTTCCAGAAAGCCTTGCTCCACGCATGGTGTTTACTAGCTGGTTACGTTCAGCAAGTAACTCTCTTCGGTCTGTATCGTCAGTGGTTTCAAGTTTTAACTTTGCATCTATGTCCTTTATTCTATCCTTAGAATACTTAATCTCTTTGTTAACCTGCGTTTGTACAACACCTATTTTAAAATAGTCATCCGCTTTTTCTTTTGCACCGTTCCGGTTTACAAAGGCTAGTATTTCTTCAGGGTCATCTATGTTCTCTAACTGCTTTGCGTACTTGGGAGAGTTCTTATAGGACATGATTTTATTAATCCTAGAAGCTCCCCTACCCGCCGCTATGGGGCCTGTAGTCAATGCCCAAATTCCTTCTTCAGTAACATCTACTCCATACTTTTCCCATGTACCAAGTGTATTGTAGGTAGCATCCAGCATTGTCTGTATGTTTTGAGGCTGGACAAACTGTTTCTTAATTCTCTGTCCTTCTTCGTTTACGGCAAACTCACCCGTCTTTGTTCGTTCGAAGGCAAGGTCTTCGTACTTGTCGCCCTCATACTTCTCAGCTAATTGGTCGTGTATGGTTGCGTTAAAACTGTCAGCAATGTCTAGGGCCGGAACGTTTTCAGTTAGGGTGTTTTTCCAACTAGACCAATCAGATTCAAAATCCTGTTTTATAATATCATACTCAGAACCAAATTCTGCGCCGCCGGGAATGTCCCCCGTTTTTACCATAGCTTTTACTGCTGATGGTAGTGTCAAGAAAGCAAAATCAGGAATAGCCATGCCTATAAAGCGGCCTGCCTGTTTAAACCTAGTCATGGTTTCTTTTGCCACGCCTCTAAATTCAAGTATGTCATTGGAAACCAGTTCGGCAACTTCCTTATCCATACCCATGTCTTCAAAGGTTCGCAGTAGAGAAGTCTGGGCTTTTTGTACCCTTACGGCTCTAGGTAACAGGTCGTTGTACTTTTCTGTACCCACTGCCTGCTCAAATGCAGGCTTGTCGAACTGACCTGAAGCTGTGGTAAAGGCGGTAACTGCACCCCCCATTTCAGAAGCCGGTTTGTTGCTTTCGTATTTACCAATTAGGTCTGCTCGTAGTACAACGTCGCCCTCTGCCTGTCGTAGAAGAGCGGCATCCACAGGGGTTTCACCAAGAAACTCTACCCCGTCGGTGTCCATTATGCTTTTTGCCCACGTATCGTAGTCAACAGGCTCCTTGGTTTGGAACTCTTTACGGGACGCTATGTCTTCCTGACGTAGCCGGTCTGCCGCGTCAAACTTGGTTTCAACCCCTTGAATTGTTCTTTCCTTAATCTGTGCGGATGCCTTATCTGCAGGAGACACAACAACAGGGTCTGCCACACTCACCGGAGCAGAAATAGGTTCTTCTTGAATAGTCTGGGGTTCAGCCATCTAGTTACTGTCCTTGTTAAACCTGTTGTGGAGTGGTGTCTGTTGATAAAGGGGCAGGTGCCATAGTATTTTTCTTTTTAAACACCTCTTCTATTTCGTTTCGTGAGAGCGGTACTATAGTATTTGTTTCGAGGTCAGCCCTATGCCAATCGCCATTATAGTATTCAACCCTCTGCCCATTTAGGGTTCTTTGGGGGGTTCCGTCTTTTCTATTTGTTTTAGGAAAGTCTTCTGGGATAGTAGACTTTTGAGAGTCGGGAGTTTCCATCGCTCTCATACTACTATCCTGCATGTACTTTTCGTCTAAAGCAACTTGGGTTATCTTATCCGCTCTCAGGACTCGTATAAACTTAGCATCTACTTTCGCACCCGGTTTTAACTGGTCGTTCATAACTTTTACTCTTTGCAAGTCTCGTCCAAACTCAATAGATATGTTCCTGAGTTTTTCCTGTATCTGAGGCATAGTATTTCCTATAAAACCTGCTCCTCCAAGTCTGTTCAACTGTACCTCAAAGTCTTGGTTCGATAAACGACCACCGGGGTCAGCAGCACGAGCCATTGCCATAGCTAGAGCAATTGCTGCGCCTTCTGCTTTAGCTATACCAAGCCCTCTATTTGTACTAAAAAACCCCGCTGCCCGTGCTGTTTCTTCTAAGCTTTTTAGAGTTGTTCCCTTGCGAAGCCCCCCCTTGTAGTTTTTTAAATCGCTAGAGAACACTTGGTCTACCTGACCGCCCTCTCCAAAAATTTGTATACCAAACTTCTGCACCAGTCTTACAATACCCGTGGTGCCTGCTTCTTCTGTACCAGCCTGAAAGTTAGCCAACTGCCCTTTCAGTTTAACACCTGCAGCGTAAGAAGCTTGAACGTCTGTGGATTTAAAACCCGATAGTTTCTCGAACAACTCAGTAGCGTAGCCCTCTGCTTTTATCTGCCTCGAATCTAGAGAATTTTCCGTTTCGTTATCTGGTTTTATTAGAAGAGAAACAGCTTGAGCCATTGAGTATCTATCAGTTCCATATCTTTCAGTTAAGTATGCCCCTAGGTTCACCCTATCAAGCTCACTGCCCGAACCGTTAATAACTTTGTCGTGGCCGTTCTTCATCATTGTTAACGCGGAAAACAGTACGTTATTTAACTTGTATCCGTCGGGAGCTTCATCTCCCTCTCCCGGCACAACGGTACCAAATTCGTGCAGCATCTTTTTTACGCTCCCTCCAAATCTGGGGGAGAACTCAGCAAGTTGAGGTAAAAATCCGTGAAGGTCTTCGGGGAGTTCAGTTACTACAGTGGTTCCATCTTCCGCTTTTAATGCGTAGGAAAATTCTGTTTTCTCTATTAGGCCCGCTTGTTTTGCTACCCTGACAGCCGTATCACTTGAAACGGTTGCTTCCATGTTGTTGTTAAAATGATTAATTACTTTAAACACGTTAGGATACTGAGTTGCTGCAGTGGTGTATTGTGACGTAACCCCTGTAACCAGATTTGCCGAATTTTTCTTCTGCTGACCATCATAGTCATCATACGCTCGTTGAGATGAGTTTAAGAATGCGTCTCTATATTGTGTATTGTTTTCTAAGTATGTTATGAACTTATTTGTTTGCTCTTCCGTTTGAAGACCTGCGGCTATGGTATTAAAGTAAGCACCGCCTCTGACTATTCCATTAGCGTCCGAAGAGTTTTTATCAAACTGTTTTGGTCCCCCATATTTCAAAAAGGTTCTATCCCCGAAGGCTATGGAATCGTTTACCTTACTTATGGGATTTGCTATACCTACTAAAAATTCCATTCCAACTTTAGAAGCCATTGCTTCAAACGCGGGTGTGCTTGTATCAACTTTTCCAGACTTTACAAGGTCAACAAGGTACCCTGCCATCTTGTCATTTTTAGCCTGCTTTGCAGCTTGTTCATCTGTTATCTTCTGCTTTGCTGCAGCATCTTTAGCCATACTAGCTTTAGCAAATTCAGTTACAAATGAGTATAACATAGCCATTATTCAGTCTCCTCTTGGGGTGCTAAAAACCCCCGCTCTTCCGGTTCTTGAGGAGTAGACCCCGCACGAATACCTGCGTTTACAGCTTCCTGAATATACGAGAACATTTGTGGGTTGTTATCCTTCATCATACGCAGAAAAGTTTCATCGTCCATTGTGCCTTCGGACTCTGGGTCGTCCTTTTCGAACAGTCGATAGGGTATGCCTTCCTCTTCTGCCATGTCAGCAATAAAAATACCCAAGGCAGGTTTTATAAGAAGACCCGTATCTAAACTAAAAGCCCCCTCTTGAAATCCTTGAGTAATAGTGCCTTCAACAATAACTTCTACAGATATACCAACCAACAGAAGTTTCATTGTTTCTTGTCTTGTTTTAGGTTGGCTTAACTTTTCAACGATTTCTTCTAGGACTACTTCCGGGTCCGAATGTTTGGGAGCCTGTCCCCAAGCCCACCTAGAATTGTCTTGTGTCAAGGAATGTCCCGGCGGCGGTGCCGCGAACGGGTCGATGTTTTCTACAGTTCCTGAGAGGGGATTACGTTCTGCCATATTACTTTACACCGTATCTTTCATAACGCGAACCGTGGCTGCCTTGGTCTGGGTTGCACCCGCTACTTTAGGAGCTTCTAGTCCAACTGTTCTTCTATTTATAGGCATATTCCTTTGAACCTGATATCTTGACCACAGGTTGGACAGTTGGGCGTTACGATAATTTCCAGACATGCCATTGCGTATAGCACTCTGTATTTGAGGAATACTGCTCCCTGCAAAGAGACGAGCTTGAGATACACCCTCAACTCTAGCCCTGCCCCCCGGAGCAGTTCCTGTTAGTCTAGGCACATCCATAGTGATGCGCCGCTGTTCTGCTGCGCTACGGCCTTCAACGGTGCCTTCTGTTGTTTTTATACTGCGTAGGAAAGAGTCGGCTCCGCTACCAAGCAGTCCTCTATTTTCAGCACCCTCTCCACCAAGACTACGGTCTTTTCCTAGAAAAAACTCTGCTGCAGACCCTAGCCAACTGGGTAAACTACTAAATAAATTAAATGGGTTCATTACTAAAACATCCCTACTAACCATTTTGCAAGGGTACCCGCCATCTCATCCTTCTGCTGTTGATTGTAGGCAGATTCAGCAGCGGCAATTTGCATTGCGTTCGTGGCGGTTGTGTGTTGCCTCTCTAGGGCATTCTCACTCTTCTGGAAGTTCCAAGAGGCATTGTCACGATACTGCTGCCAGAGACCGTTCAGGGCATTCTGACTTGCATTGTAAAGGTTCTGTGTGTTGATACGATTTGTTTCGTTTTGGATGGCTGTTCCTGCAGTGTTTACTTCGCGTCTCCAGACTGCATTGGACTGGTCTACCGCAAACTTCATGTTCGCATTGAACTTGTCACGAGAGTCCTTCATCTGGTTGTCGAACTGCGTCATTGCGTTCATCTCACCAGCATTGAACTGTCGCATAGCCGCTGTGCGGTTGGCGTTTGCTGTCTCGACCTGCGAACCTAGTTCGGCAAAGAACTCCTCAACCTGCAACTCGTTCTTGGCGTTGAACTGGTTACGGGCGTTCTCTTCTGCCGCATCCTTGAACAAGCCTTGGGTTAAAGCACTGTAGGTTAGGGTGTCACTCTTTTGCTTGTTGTCGAGGTTCTTTAAGTCTACAGATAGTATAGACTGTGCCTCTGTAACAGCCCCCTGAAGACGAGCATTGAGGTTCGACTTGTCCATTGCAGCGTAGGTCGCGGCGTTGGACAGGGCAGTCTGTTGCTGGTTGTTTAGGTTTTGCAACTGGATTGCAGCGTACTTGTCTGCATCCCGCGCAGCTATCTGAACGCCAGACTCCATCAGGGACTGCGTGATTGCAGCAGCCGCCATCGAACTAGCACCCAAGCCACGAGCCTGCATCATGGCACTAACTTTGCGAACCCCCGGAGCAGCCCACGGGGGAAGTGGCGCACCCGACTGAATAGAGGACATCAGGTTACCAAGCTGGGTCTGAACCGTAGCCTGTGGGTCGAGGGTTTGTGTTGCAGCGGTGGCCTGCGAACCCGCTGATACCGTTCCCTGAACACCTGTCATGTCAACGTAGGGTTGTGCAGGAGTTAGTTGGGCAGCCTGCGCTCCACCTAGCTGCGTCAAATCGGTACTAACGTCGTCTACAGAAGCAATCTGACCCACATTAGCTGCAGGAGCAGTAGGAGTTGCAGGAGCTATACCTGTCGTGGTTGCCAAACCCGTGGCTGTTGCAGGGCCTGTTCCTAGCTGCCCTGATGTTGCAGCAATATCTTCACCCGCTCCAACAGTAGGAACGATGCCCGTAACCGCTGGGATGTTCGTGGGGTCTGCTACAGCTAGCTTACCAACTTCGGTTTGTAGTTCTGCGTCTGTTGTTATAGCCATCTATTAGTCTTTCTGTAATACACGGTCTAGCTTGTCTTCTACACGATGTAATGCTTCCATAACACGGCTCATGTCCTCACGTACTTCCTGTCGTGTGACGTACTCTTCACGTGTTCTATTCATTAGTATGTCCATGCGCTTCATCTCTTTAGTCATACCACTAAGATACCAAGCACCGCCCATGACTACT
>Ga0181369_1000453_pt1 | contig 11665 bp, 25 predicted proteins | sample LowvirmetaG_8_FD_130088 | JGI IMG/M metagenome (GOLD analysis project Ga0181369, IMG submission 130088) | Marine viral communities from the Subarctic Pacific Ocean - Lowphox_04 viral metaG | ecosystem: Environmental > Aquatic > Marine > Oceanic | place: Subarctic Pacific Ocean | collected... | reverse complement strand
TTGTCCAATTTCACCTGTTTTACTTATTACTATAAAATCATAATCAGAGTTATAACCATACTCCCATTTTTTAAACCTGTTGTTTTTAGCTAATATCTTAGGATTTACAACGTCCTTAATTTCTTTCCAAAGGGTTTGATTGTAACTCACTTACTTCTCCCTTCTGCAAAACCTTTAAAAGTTTTTTCAACTTTAACTTCTTTGGGCTTTTCATTTAACATATCTTCTTCTGTATCTATACGTTGAAGTATTTCAAAAGCATCCATTATAGCTAGCTTTTTAGTAGCGGCAGCATTTTTTAATCTATCAGCGCTTACGTCGTCGTCTGAGTCAACAATCTTTTCTTTTGCTACCTTAATTAGTTCTTCAATAGCCTTTTGCCCAGCTTGGATTATTTTCTTTTTCGTTTCCTTGGTATTCATGCGTTAAAGCTATGTTATTTGATTTCATACAATAAAGTCTTTCACCTTCTATAATAAACTCAAATTCAGAGTCAGGTGTAAACGTTATAAGTGTCCCAGGTGTTATTCCTAAAGCTTCTAAAGCATTATTAGTATATTTTACTATACCAACGTTAGGTTGCTCGTTTCTATTATCTAATAAGTTCTGGTTTTTAATTGGTTTTACGAAGCAATAATTTAAATGAGAAGTTAAATTGTACATATATATCTGGTCAGGATATGCAAAATATAAGTCATCTTTAAAATAAGTTGAAGAGTTTTTTTCTTCACCTCTTATATTATACCATCTTCTAAATATATTGTGATGTACATAAACTTTATCACCTACTTTTATCTTCGAGGTAAAAGCTGCTGGTGTAGAAACAACAACAGCTTTTTTACTAACAAACCTATGATCTTCAATACTTGAATTAATGATAAGATTTTTTCCTTCAATTTTTTTGATATTTTCATATCTTTCATTTAAAGGTTTTACAATAAAACTATATAAACTTTTCATTAATACTTCAAGTCAAACTCAATCGAAACAGACATATTTTTATTAAACTTTTTCCAAGGTAAAACCTCATCATTTTTAGAAATAAAAATATTATAAGATTGATCACTATCTTCAAAAAGAATATCACTAATTGTGTGTCCACCATAAACTTCTTGACCTACAGAATAATGCATTGCGTCATTCTTATAGTCAGAACCTATGCTAATTTTTCTAATTTTCTTCATTAGTAACTAATGGAGATATAGCGCCTGTTTCTAAATCTATATTTACAGCTCCATACTTTTTTTCCAAATCTAATTTAATAGTTTCCATTTTGGAACTGTTTTCTTCGAGCTCTTTAGTTCTTAGTATCTTAGTGTATTCAAGCTTACCTATTTCATTGAGTAAACCAGATAAACCGCTTTGAGCTTCTTTAATAGATTCTAACTCTTTTTTTGTTACTTTTTTTGCTTTTAATTTTGACATTTTATTTAATTTAATTTAATTGTTATTGTTGTACTTATATAATTACCTATATAAACACCTATTTACTATTGTGCATAAGGTTCTAGCGATATTCTAAACTTACTACCAGTATCATTATTAATTGCGTAAAGTTCATCATTAGCTGTTCCAACTTGTATAGTCCAATTACCTTGAGAACCGTCAAAGTCGTTTTCTTTAGTGGCTTTTATATTTAACTCACCAGCTTCAAACTCACTAAACTCTACATTACCATCTTCATCTTTTGCTTTTAAAAAATCACCTACAGAAGGAGCGCTCGCACTACCAATAGTATGCAAGTCTATTTGAATATCTTTTTTTGATCTAAGTCTTACAGCTGCTGCAGCACCACCACCGTTTGAAGATATTAATATAGAACCTTGATTAGCCGCGCCAGCATTAGTTTTTAATTCTATAGAACTTGGTTTACTTGCTCCATTTCCAAAACCAAAAGTTCCGTCAATGGTAATTGATTGTCCTTTAAATGTTGCAACAGACTTACCTTCTATTAGCATGTTGGTAAAATACGTTGTAATACCGCTTGATGTTAGCTCTGTTCTATGAACGTTAGCTGTAGGTGATCCAGTAACTGGTATATCACTGCTAGTATCGTAAACAACAAAGTTTTTAGAACTATTAAAAGGATCTCCTTTTATTTTAACTGTGTCATATACGCCTTGAGTTGTTGTGTTTACATAACCAACAAGACCTATAATTTTACTTAAATCTACCTCAGATGCTAAATCTGATATTCTTACATTTGCCATAATTTCTTTTAATTTTAAACTGGGTTTGGAGCTTCTGCTCTTTCTAGTGATCCAACATAAGGGGCAGCTAAGTCAAGTATTCTACCATCTTCGTGTAATAGGTAGTATTCTTTATCGACTACTCTGTTAAGATTTCTATCTCCTTGATGAGGAATTGTATAACCTATACCTAACCACATATTAATAAAGTGCTACTAGTTCTCCTGCGTTCGTAATACCACCTGCAGATCTTACAGCTTTAACTAAGATAGGTAAAAACATACCTTCTTTTACGTTATTAAACACGCATATCTCACCCGACTCCATCACTACATCAAGCGCTGCGATGTCTTTACCTATGTATAGACAAACACCGTTTGAAGACTCACTTTCTGTTCCTGGTATTGGATCACCAAATGTATAGTTCTTACCACTTCCACTAGCGGTTGGATTAGTTACTAGAGATACTGCATCGTGAGCAAATACCCTTGGGTTACTTTGGAAATTTCCTGTTACTCCTCTTGCCATTTTTTTATTTTTTTATTTTTGTTATTTTCTCAGCGCCTCTGGATCCAAAGTACGCTACATATACTGTAATTAGTAAAGTTTTTAATAATTCAACCCACGCTGTATCTACATCAAATAGAGTGTGAAATGAATCTATTATTATTAATATCGTTGAAGCAAACGTTAAATATATTAAAGTTAAAGGTCTTGTGTTTTTGCTTAGCCAAGAATCAGACTTCATATCTGAACTCCATCTATTTGATATTTCTTTAAGTTCTACTAAGTCTTGCTCTATCAACTTCATAGCCTGCTCTTTGTCTACTGCTTTAATCTTATTATCACTTGATATTAAATTTTTTACAATACCTAAAGTGCCTTGGTCAGGAAGTATGTCTCCAACAGCGTCTAAAACTTTAGGAGCCTTACTAGCTAAAAATGCTCCAACCTTAGTATCTTTTAATTTCTTCTTACTCATCACTTATTGTATCTAGAGCTTCCACAGTTTCTTAACATAGGAGCTTTACCTGGCTCTTGTTTGTATGTAGTAGGAGCTTCATCCGCCTTTCCTTGAGGATCTATCTTGTCTTGAACATCTGGAGGTAAGGATCTAAATCCAGCATTAAAAGTGATAGGATTTTCTGTTCCGCTTTCACAAGAACCTCCATCTGCAAGGTTAAAACATTTTTTAAAAGCATTCCAAACGTTTGGGTTTGTTTTAGTCTTTTGATGTTTGTCTTTTTGCTTTGTAGTTCTATTAAAGTCACCTTTAGTTTTTATTTTTTTTCTTTTAGGGGGTTTGTTAAATAATTCCATTTTTTTATTCTTTATCGTAAGCTTCTTTTTCCCATGGTAAAGACTTGCAGCCTTCTTTCATTTCAGCTCTTGAATATTTCTTACCTTTCCATACGACATAATCATCGTCGTAAGTTAAATCACCTCTTTCTATTTGATCTAAATGTACTTTTTCGTGATCACAAACTTTTTTTATCAATTTAGGATCTGTAACCTCACAGTTTAAACTTATACTTCCAGACTTGTTAGCTCTTCCTAATACATCTTCTGTTTCTTTAGTTAAGTAAACAGGCGTATTGTCTATTTCGTAAGGTGGTTTTATTTTAAATGCCATTTTATTTTTTTCTACCTTTTCTAGCTTTACCTTTTACAGCATCGTCAATATCTCCTATTTGATTACCTACTTCTTTTATAGCTTTAGCAACGTCATTTAATTCTTTAGCTGTAAGTTTATATCTTTTCTTAATCTCTTTTAAAGTAGCTAATGCTTTTTCATCTATGCTAGTTTTACTCCAAAGTAAAGACCAAACATCTTTTAAATATTGTTTTGTTAATTTCCACATAATATATTTTTTAACATTTCCACCTACGTCTAGCAGCTTTACCTCTTTCACCTGTCCAGCCTTTTGATCTAGCACAAAATGATTTTCTTCTTTTAGCAGCTTTACTACCTGGTTTAACTTTTCCAGTTACAGCAGTTTTAAGTTTACTACCTGGGTTTTTCTTTCTATACTCTTTAACTCCCTTAGAAGTCATTCCAGCACCTTCTTTAGTTGTTCTAAAGTTTCTTCCCTTACCTTTTGTAGTTTTTCTTATTTTACCTTTCTTAGCAAAAGGACTGTTTGGTTGAGTATACATTATTTTTTCTTTTTGCCTACTTTAACACAGTTGTTAACCATCTTAGGCTTGCCACTTTTAGTTTTTCTACCACTTGGTGACTTTTTCTTGCCTCTAGCTACATATCCAGGCCAGCAAGAATTTTTTGCTCTTTGAAACGGACTTCCACTCATGATTATGATTTTTTATATGATTTTAAAAATTCTACTAAAACTTTTAAGTCTGATTTTATTTCAGCTAAACCAACTTTAACCTCCTCCATGTTTTTAGCCATAGTCTCGTGTCTTTTTTCAAAAGTTGTTTTAACCTCTCTAATACTAAAAAAGAAAAACTTATATAAAGCGTATGAAGCTGCTACTGCTATTACTAGCGATAATCCAAATTCTCTTATTAGCTCTAGTATTTCTTTCATTATAATTTTCTACCTTTTTTGTCTACTTTAACCTCTTTAACTATAACTCTAGTGTTAGGTTTTTTATTTCTTAATTCTTCCAACTGCTTGTTTAGCTCATCTAGCTTGCTATCTGCCTCAGTGCCGTCTTGTATCATAGTAGATGTTATCTTAACCTCTTCACTAAGTATATCAACTTCTTGTTGCATCACTTCAACACTTTCTTTTAGAGACATTATCATTTCCTCGTTCCACTTTTCTTTTAGCTCGTATTCTAATCGTGTAACTTCAGTTGGCGGTAATGTTTTAGCTTCTTCAATGTCTGCTTGCAAAGTATAATACATGCCAACGAAAGATGCTGTAATTGATATTATAGCTATAACAGTTTTTAAGTCAAGTTGTATGTTTGTGTTTTCAGAGATCTTTGTACTCATTAGTTGCGTCAAATGATGGGCATGCTTTATTAGCAAACTCATTGTGTGAATAAATAGTAGCAAGCGGGAACATAGCCATTAATGTTTTCAACACATGTAATAGACTTTCTTTTTGCGCTTCTGTTCTTGTGTCTTTTGGTGTTTTACCGTCAGCCTCTACGCCTCCGCAATAACACACCCCTATTGAATTTCTATTGTGATTTTTACAATGAGCTCCTGATCGATCTATATCTCTTCCTTTCCATATTTTACCATTTATATCAATATAGAAATGATAGCCTATGTCTGACCAACCTCTACCTTCAACGTGCCATTTTTTAATAGTATCAACTGATATATCTTGACCTTCTCTAGTAGCAGAGCAATGTATAATAATTTCGTTTATGCTTCTCATTTTTTACCTTTATTCATTAAGTACCACTTGTTAGTAGTGTACCCAATAGTTACTAATAATAGTAGTATAGACAACACGGGCTCAAGCCAACCTAGTCCTACTATGGTAGCTGATGTTATATTTAAACAATATAACTTTATGTCCTCTATGCCCATTATTTAACTCTTTGAGCGTTTAAAGCTGCGTTACCTTTGTATTCAGGAGCTTGAATTGAAAACCCAGGTAGACAGCAAGAGTCGCTCACCTTTTTCATATTTTTATCTTCAGGGATATGGCATGTTTGAGTAACACACTCGTATGACTTTTTCATAATTTAGTTTTTTATTTATTAATATTTTTTAGAACAACCTGTTTTAGCAAGAGGCCCAGAAGATTTAGCTTCAGCTTCTTTGTTATATATTTTTCCTTTATAAGTTAATCCAGATCCTGCACCTGAACCTAATGTGCTAATGTCATATGAGTTTTTATCAACTTTTTCAGATAACTCTTCCACCGCTGCTGTAAGCTCTTCACTTCCTCCACCACCACTCGCGTTGGCAGCTTCCATATCTTGAGTTTGAAAAATGTCAGTACCAAGAACAGCGTTAGCACCTGTTTTCAAAGCATTTCCTGCTCTAGCTTTAAAACCTTGACCTTTTAAATCTTTATCAGCAAAACCTTTTATAAGGCCAACTGTTCCTTGAATAGCTTTTCCTATAAATTTATTTGGTGACTCTTCACCTTTTTGACTATATTTACCAGGTGATGGTAATTTTTTCATTTTATATGACATATCTTTATGTTTTACTTGAAAATAAAGGGTTTTTACCTACCTTAACAAGACCATTACTACCTCTTCGCCTTTTGTTGGTTTTTGTATTTTTTCTTTTTGTATTTTTATTAAGCGATCTATCAGACTTTCTCTTTTCTTTAAGAAGATCTTTTTTAACCTTTTTTGCTCCTTTTCCACCAGTTTGTTTTGGTGATGAAGAGGTTGATGTTACCTGCTTAGGTTTGCTACCAGCTGTCTTAGGTTTTGAAGCAGTTGGATTAAATTGTGACCCTTGTCCACTAGCGATATTAGTAGTAGATGTTATTCCGGGATCTTTACTTAATTTGCCTTGTACATTAATCTTTTTATTAGGATCAAAAGGTGAAATTCCTGCAAAATTTGAAAAATCAGCTTTTTTCTTTTTTGGTAGGTTAAAAACATTATCACCACCAAGAGACGAGATCTTTTCAAAGCTTGTTACAACATTGTTTGCATCTTTAACTCTTCTAAAAGTACCGTTTTTATTAGTTATTATCTCAGGCTTACCAGAAGGTGCTTTATTACTTTTAGTACTTGTATTTCCTTTTACGTTTGAATCTATTTTTCCAGAACCAGATAAAGGTTTAGATCTATCAGTATGCAATGCAGCATTCTTCATATCTGGACCGTTTCCAAGTGCACTACTAGAATTAACATTTGTTTTTCTAGTATTGTTTAATCCATGTTTAAGTCTAGTATTGTTTATTATATTAGTAAAGTGTTTATAACCAGCTTCATCACCTTCATTCAAGCTAGCTGTTGCAGCCGCTTGCATTTCGTTTAGACCAAGCCTGCTCCACTTTGTGTCAGCATTAGGATTAGCAAAAGCCTCAGCAGGTTTATAACTCATTTCTGTAGGTATGTCAGATTTTTTATTTAAATCAGCTTTAACGCCACCTGTTACAACTGGCTTTTCAGCTTTAGGCTTATTAAAAGGGTTAGTACGACTAATTTTCTTTCCTTTTTTTATCTCGCCTTCAACATCTTTTACAATTATTATGTTTCTTTTCTTCCACTTTGGCTTATTTGGATCTTTAGACACGTCTTCCCAGTAAGGCTTATGGTTTCTACCATACTGAGTATCTCCACCTATTAAATTAGGATTAAACTTAGTATTTATACCATCATTAGTAGATTTAGAACTTTTAATAGCCTCATCAGCTGTATTTGGGTTAGATGTGCTTTTACTACCGCTAGTAGGCTTTGATTTATTATCGTTACTAGCTTGTGGCTTAGACATGTTTCCAGTTGTTGAATTAACACCCGCCGCCGTGCTTTCGCTAGTAGTATAAGTAGTTCCATCAATTACAGCGCTATTTTGTTTTGTTGCAGCTACAGCACCCGCCGCGGTGTTTGGAACGTTTTTTGTAGGATCACTTGAAGATCCACTAATTTTCATATTAGAACCTACTACATCGTGATTTAAAGCTTTAGCATCTATATTAGCTATTTTAGCAACTGGAGACATTGGAGCTGCTAAAGGTTGATAAGCACCAAAAGGTCCACTGCTAGAATTGATATTAGTTGACTTTGATTCTTCAGAAGCAACATCATTACTTTGGTTTTTATTTTTTCTATTAGCAATCATGTTCTTAAGAAAACCACCAGCCTTTTTAGTAGCCTCTGGATTACTAGCAGCAAATTTAGCTATAGCAGGTAGAACTTTTGCTCCCACTGCAGCTATTGCCCCTACCGCTTTAGTCGGCGCTTGTTTTCTAACTTGTCTGTTTTTTTTGCTTAATTTAGACATATCCTCTTGTTTTATCTTTATTTAAGTAATCTATAGATTTAGAGATTACTTTATGAATATATTTATTACTTTTATCTATTTTACCTTTAACTATATCTTCTTCACCTAACATAATACGATACATTCTACTTATTAGCTGTTTACACTTTAAGGAAACTTTATATATATGATATTTTTGGGTTGTGCGATTTCTTTCTCTCCACACTATAATCCACCCTTGTTTCAATAATCTGTTCCAGCGTCTGTTGTCCCAGCTATAAGAATATGTACCTCTTTTAAAATCATCTTTGTTAAAATGCTCAATAGAATCTAAATAAACAAGTAACTCTAAGTCAGCATCGTTTAAATCATTATTTTTACAAGCCCATTTTCTTATGATCCTGTAATGTTTTAATAAACCTATTTCTTTTAAATCTGAAGAAGTTAATCTTGTCATTTTTTTATTTGTCCTGGATAGGTTTTTTCTCTATTATAAGGAGCGCTTTTACCAGTTATGTATTTATTATGAATATCTGATTTCTCTTGATCTGTTTGTCTAAGGTCTGTTGTAAAATCAGATTTATCTGACATTAAGTGCTCTTTAATTCCGTCCTGAATGATATTTGTCATTCCACTTTTTATTGTATTCTTAAAATTACTCATAACAGCTTGGTTATCTGCAGAGGTTAAACTAGATAATTTTTTTAATTCTTGTTGTGGATTTTTTATTTTATTCATCTGCAATGCTGATGCTTGTAAATCTTTTCTTAATCCTGGACCTTCCCTCATTATTTGAATATCCATAGCTCTTGCAGTGTTTTTACCAGCTACGTTTTCATGACCTTCAATTTGAGCAATTGTATTTTTAGTTTCAGCTTTAATAATCTTTCTGTCCATTTTATTACTAAATGATCTTTTTCTAGCATTACTAACAGTATTAAAGAAATCTCCTATTTTTTCTTGTCTTTGTGCTTTTAACATGTTTCTTTCATCAGCAGCTGAACCATCTCGCTCATTTACTTTTATACCTTTTTTCTTTAGCTTATTTTGCTTCCTGATCTCTCTAGCAGCTTCTTTATCTTCAAATGATTTTCCAAAATATCCCATATCTTAAATTATTATAACAATATCTGTTTCTTTTATTACTTTATAATTTTCCTTTTTAATTTCTATGTTAAACCCCGCTGATCTGTCGTAATAAACTTCATCACCTTTATTTAACGCTTTTACATCAGAGCCAGGTTCTACAACCTTAGCTCTTCTGTATCTTATATCTTCTCTTTGCTTTTCAGCTAGAATTAAACCTCCTTTTGTAGTCGCATCAACTTCTTTGATAGGATCTATAACTATATACTTACCTACCGCTTTCATACTCTAATGTTATTAACTACACAGTCAGTTGATAATATAGTTGTAGCTACAGAAGCTGCATTTTTTAAAGCACTTTTTGTAACTAACAAAGGATCTATAATTCCTGCTTTTACCATATCTACGCTTGTACCAGTAATAACATCTAAACCTCTACCATCTTCGTCTGGGTCTACATATTCTTTTACCCCTGCGTTTTCTAATATAAGCTTATAAGGTCTTTGTATTGCTTGATACAATACTTCTTCGCCTATACTTTTTGGCGTTAGTTTTTTACTAGCATTTAATAAAGCTATACCACCACCTGGTACTATACCTTCTTTAATCGCCGCTTTTGTAGCACAAATAGCATCTTCAACTCTATCAAGCTTTTCTTTTAGTTCTATTTCAGAATTAGCTCCTACTTTTATTACTGCAACTTTAGCTTTTAATTTAGCTAATCTTTTTTCAAGCCTAACCAATATGTTTGGATTAGTTGTTTTCTTTATTTGATTTTCTAACATTTTTATTAGATCCTCAACTTCTGGCTTTTCAGATGTGTCAACTTGTATTATAGTATCCTCGTGGCTAGTAACTGATTTTATACATGAACCTAAATGCTCTGGCTGTATTAAATCCATATCATCGCCTAGATCTTCGTTAATAAGAGTAGCACCAGTCACAGCACATAAATCTGATAATGTATCTTTTTTGCTGATTCCATATACTGGTGCGCTTACTATGTTGACCTTTATGTTACCCTTCTTTTTGTTCATCGCCAACGCGGAAACCACTTGTTGATCAACATCTGCAATAATAAGTAAGCTTTTATTATTTTTTATAATATATTCAAGGATCGACTGAATTTTCCTTATGTTGGGTATTTGTGACTCAACGATGAGTACTAGCGGATTATTTAACTCAGCCGTTCCTTTTTCTTTGTTGGTAATAAAGTGGTTATTTTTTAGTGGTTGATCGTATTGAACACCTTCTATTAACTCTACTGCTGTTTCTGGTTGTTCATTTGTTTCCATCATAACAACCCCAGTTTCATCAACCATTTTAAATGCTTGTCCAATTATCGACCCTAGGTTTTTATCGTTGTTAGCTGATATAGTAGCTACTTGATCAATTTTTTTACCTGTCACTTTTTTAGATACTTTATTTAAGTATTTAACAACATTATCAACGCCTTTGTTTATACCTTCTCTCATTACTCTCTCATCATCTAACAAAGAATGAGACTCTGCTTCGTCTAGTATAGCTTTTGCTAATACTGTAGCAGTAGTTGTTCCGTCACCCGCGTCTGATACTGTTCTTTGAGCTGCTTGCTTAATTAGCGTAGCTCCAATATTTTCTAATGGATCTCTTAATGTTATACTGTTAGCTACAGTAACTCCATCTTTTGTAATTTGTGGTTTACCTTCGTTATCTTCTAATATAACACATTTACCACTTGCTCCTAGCGTTGAACCTACAGCATTAGTAAGTTTTTCAACGCCAGTTAATACCTGACCCCTGGCAGTTTCGCCAAAAGTCAGGTTTTTAACTAACTTTAATTCTTGCATTTAATTTAATTTAATATAATTGTTGTGAATACTTTACTCGAAGGTTTTAATTACTTTCGGTCCTTTGGTAAATTCTAACTTTTTAGTATAATGTTCTATTGAAGCATCAATAGCTTTTTCAGCGCCATCAATAGTTTCTCTTCTAGTAACATCGATCCATTCGCCAGAATCTAGGTGTTTGTATTCGGTTTGTAAAAATCCATTAGGTAGTTGAACAATTCTCCAATTTGATTTTTTGGTAATATGTTCCCATAACTTAATGGTTTCTTCATTTGGTTGTGGTGCACTAGTCCACGTATTAGTGCGGGTATATAAAAACGTCATTTTATTTGGTTTTAAGTTAAACGTTGGTTATTTATTACTATCACTTGTTAAAGTGATTTTCTACATTATCCCCCTTTGTTGCTGTCAGCGTCGTTACTGTCACCACTGCCGGTATCACCGCCAGTATCTCCACTGCCTGTGTCACCACCTGTGTTGTCATCGCCGCCTTTATTGTCATCAACAATTGGGTCATTTGGGTCTGGGTCTGGATCTACCACTGTATCACCATCACCCTTATTATCGTCAACAATAGCATCACCGTCTCCATCATCTATAGGATCTGTTGGATCCGGGTCAATTGGATCTGGATCTTTATTATCATCTATCGGGTCATTTGGATCTGGATCTGGATCTGGATCTGGA
>Ga0181369_1000452_pt1 | contig 11679 bp, 7 predicted proteins | sample LowvirmetaG_8_FD_130088 | JGI IMG/M metagenome (GOLD analysis project Ga0181369, IMG submission 130088) | Marine viral communities from the Subarctic Pacific Ocean - Lowphox_04 viral metaG | ecosystem: Environmental > Aquatic > Marine > Oceanic | place: Subarctic Pacific Ocean | collected 2015-11-29 | reverse complement strand
CAAATTTGCAATTATCTGCATCTGCAGTGCTTGGAAATGTAAATTCAACACAAGTGCCATAACATTCATCTATACAATTGCATTCACATATCAACTCCCAATCAGTTCTGATACAACAAATGTTTGTTCCATCACTGGCAGAAAGTGTACCTGAAGAAAGTGCTCCAGTATAAGATGGAAGGAGAGAGCAAACATCACTGTCTCCATAAGCACCACCACCAGCAGCACCTGCTTGTCGTGTAAATCTACTCATCCTTCATACCCCCAAACTTGAGCGGTGAGACCTTCAGTTGTATTATTATTAACAATAATACTTTCGCCATCTGAAATTACAACACCAGTTCTTTCATAGTTATTTGCACTTACATCAAAGTCAAAATATCCACATTTTGGAACAGTATCGTTAAAATTGTTGCAACTGGTTCTTAAGCAATTATCAAAGGCTTCATATTTAAATGTAGAACTAACATTCCATGTAAAGTCTGGTGCAACAGAAGTCCAGGTAAGCAAATCTTCTGTCGTAAATCTATCCCATTCTGCAGTATCATGATTATAAACTGTAATTGACCAGAACGGATTTGCTTTTGGAGACATTCTATAAAGACACCCAACACACATCAATGGATTTGTATATTTAGTTGCAGTCATTACTGATGGGAAGTCTGCAACTTTCTCAATATAAGGACTGTCCGTAACTGTAGTCCTTTTAAAGAATGCATTTTGATTCGCTACCCCTTCTTGAGTACAAATACAAGTGCCGGTGCAGCAACCCTCACCAACATAATCTGCAAACTTATATTCAAAAATTCCACAGTTAGTTTGTTGCGACGATCTTACCATAAAGTAAGTTTTTTCAACAGAGGCCTTGGGATTATATGCAAGGTACTTAATTGGATATTCACATCCATTTGTGTCTGGATTACTAATATCTAACACTTCCCAATTTACACAGGAGCATAAGCTCAGTTGTTGGTGAAATTGACAACCAGGATATGCACTGAGGTATCTCGTAACTCCGCCACAAGTTTTCATTGCAAATAATGATTCACCATAAGTTGCTGCTCTTGCAACTCCATACGGAGACATAAGATTTGATGTACCCAGATTACAACAAGGTTGATTACACGCCATTACGCCATCTCCGCACGCACTAAGTGCAGTTGAAAGACGGTTCTTGCAGGTGTTCAAGCAGCAGCAGGAAAGTTTATCTCGAAATCCTTCGAAGCAAGCTCCCACACTACAGCAACATCCGGCGACCATGACACGGATTGCACAAAGGTATATACCGTTAGCTGTATTGACTTGTCCACAGCATCCTGCAAAAAATCCGACAACTGGTGCTTGCATCGAGCCATTTGTTACTCCATCGACCTGACAAACCAGGCATACCGCGCCAGCTCCTAGGCATATTTGACCTGCATTTTTTATATAAAAAGGTGGAGCATAATTATTAATCGCATACTGACTACACTCAGTGCAAGCAGTGGGGGTGCTGAGATATGAAAAACTTTGATGATAAATCATACATGGCGAACTAATGCTTGAGTCCCCATAACCAAAATTAGCACCAGCGCAGTCGCATTGTGGATTTATAAACATTGCTCCTGCAAATTCACAGCAACAGCAAAAGTTTTTAGAACCAATGAATAATGGTCTAATTCCATGACAATCGAATGTCATGAATGCATCTTTATGAACAAACCTGTCCGTACCATTCGTAATCTCAGAACGATCGGCATACATACCCTCACCGGGCAAAATACGTTCACTACCACCATATGGAGCTGGTGATGGAAGTGCAGTGCCTGCGATAGAAGTTCTAGTTCCATTAGGGTTCATGAAACTGGTTGGTCTTGTAGTTACCGTTCCGCCAATTGCAGTGGATGATTGTATCCATGCGCCATGAGGATCGGTTCGTCCTGCACCAGCAGCAGTAATTGCACTAGTATCTTTGAAACAGTTAGTTCCTGCAAATTCGTTTTGACTGGATACTAAACAATATGCAGTCGTACCTGCTGCAACACTGATTTTATTATTTACAGAAGCATTCAGTCCTTGAGCACCAATTGAAATTGAAGCTTGACTACCAGAACTATTTTGATAAATCTCACAAGATGCGTATGCCGGAATACACTTAAATCCTAATCTTCCGTTAGCCATTTACTTTAAACTCCTGAACATAAGTTTACTAATATTAACTGACATTTATTATCTAGCTCCTAAAAAGTATACCTTCCCTTCACCAATACCCGATGGAGTAGCATCAATTGCTTGTTTAACCCTGAGAGGGGTCATAATTTGATCATTATTAGTACCAGTTTCTGCTTGTGCTTGACTTGCGATACTAGAAACGGAAGCAATTGATAGGACTCTACTGTCATTAATAACAGTAGTTCCTGATATCTTAATGGCCATTTTCGTGTCTCCACTAGGCGTTAACTATATTATATTTATAATTGTTTCTTCTCCAATTCCTCCACTCTTGTAGAGAGTTCTTTCACTGCTTCAATCAGAACACCAACTAAACCATTATAATTAACAGATTTAGTTCCTGTGTCTGTTCTTTCAGAAATAAGTTCAGGAAATAACTCTTCTACTTCTTGTGCAATGACACCAAGAGACTTTCTATCATTCACTTTCCAGGTAAATCTAACACCATTCAGTTTTTTAATTAAATCAGTGGCATCGGTAATAACTTCAATATCTTTCTTTAAGTTGATATCAGAAGTTGCATTTAAATCTACAGCAGTCAACTGGCCAGTAGAAGCATTATAAGTTAAAGCACTTGCGTCAGTTTTTGGTGCTTGGTTTCCTGTTGCATCTGTAGCAAATATAGGAAAACAAGTGGTATCAGAACTTTCATCGGCAAGAGTTATATTTGTTGCATTAGTTGCATTAGTTGCATTACCACTAAATGTTGTTGCTGAAAGTGTACTAGTAGCAGCATTATAAGTTAATGCACTTGCATCAGTCTTTGGTGCTTGATTGCCCGTTGCATCTGTAGCAAATATAGGAAAACAAGTGGTATCAGAACTTTCATCGGCAAGAGTTATATTTGTTGCATTAGTTGCAGTTCCACTTAAAGAACCAACAAATGAAGTTGCAGTAACAACACCAACAACTATAATACCAGTTGAATTGGCAGTTACAGCAGATCCAACATTTATAGAAGTTGCAGTAACAATACCACTGGAAATAATATTACCAACGTCGAAAGAACCAGTACCAAGATCTAAAGATCCAAGACTTGCTGTTAGAATTCCACTTATAGTTGCATTATTAGTAACAGTAAGATCCGCAACAGAGATAGAGTGTCCTGTTAAAACACCTACATTGAATGGTGAAGCATCGATCCATTGTTTTGATGTTCCATATCCAACTTCACTTTCATCATAATAGATAAAAGTTCTAGCGCGGTCTGGACTATACCAAAGGTCACCACCGCTAGGACCAACTGGTGCCGTTGTACTAATACTAATAGAACCACCACCACCGCCGCCAGTGATGTTAATTGTAGAGATACCAGAAACTGGAGCAGTGATTGTAGAAACACCTGCCCCTCTAAAGTCAAGGAAAGTAATTCCATAACCGGCAACTGAACCTTCTGTTCTAACACCAACACCAGCAACAATACCAGTTAGACTTCCACCATCACCATAGTAAGTAACAATACCACTTGCTGCTGTTACAATACCAGAAACAATTTGTACGCTGCCTATTGTAGCGGCAGTACCAGTAATGTTTGTTAACGCTGCGTTAACAATCGTGCCAACACCTGTTACATTAATATTCGTAGAATCCAAATCTACGAATGTTGCATCATTCGTAACATCAATTGTTGTGAAAGTTGCAACACCACTTACATTTAAATTTGTAGCACCAATTCCACCATTAACGTGTAAAGTGTAATCTGCTATAGAAGTTCCAATACCAACTCTGTTGGTATCAATGTCAGCAAGAATGAGATTTGTGTTTACCTCTAGTCCGTTTTTTACAACGAAATTCTTATTTACTGCCAAGGTTCACTCTCCCCTTGAGATACTTTTTAGTTATTTATAAATATTAGAAAAGTAATTTATAAAAACTATGGCATCCCAAGTATTGAGCGGAACTGGTGACGTAACATACACTAATAATACTGGACAGAATGTTAGAATTGTGACTAACTACATGAAGTTAAATAATAGTAGCACCATTAACTTCGGTAGCATTACTGTATCATTTGGTGGAGTATCAACCACTGTAAGTACTTATGGTGGCACCATCGGAAGGGGTATCGCAGGAACTACACGAGACACTGGTAGTGGAGCAACCGCTAGTCAAAATTTTGCAAAAGGAATATTAACCGCTGGCGAAATTGAAGGTGTACCATTAGAGATCATACTCGCACCAACTGAAACATTTTCAGTTGCAGGAGTTGTTGGAGCAAATTCTGGAATCCCAACTATAACCATTGCAGCGTATAATATAGTTGTTATTCCCGAAGCGGGTTAATCAATAAGGCATATTGAACCCGCGTGTCGTGAATGGATAAGGTGCTCCTGGTTCTACATTATAGTTGAAAGAATTGCCGGTATCATCATAAGTGATGGTGATACCTGTTTGGATACCTGCATTGATTGCAGCACCAATAGCATCTTGTGCTCTTTCATCGGTGTAGTAGAGGTTAGTAGAACCTTCGGAAATATCATCCGTGGTACTAATAACACCTGTTACAACTGTGTTGGGTGATACCCAATCGAGAACTCCCCCGCCAGTTGTATGAAGAATGCTATTTGCAGTTCCAACTACTGCTGGTAATGTTAGAGCATAGTTTGCAGAAAGTGTTGGAACTTGGAGTCCGACATAGTTACTTCTATTAGATTCAAAAATCCAAACTCTATCTACTGATGCAGTTCCTTTAACATCAAGAGCAGTATTAGCAGTGACAGTATTGATACCAACACTTCCATTAATATCAATAATAAATGGTGTTGTATCACTACTAGTATTATCAACTCTTACGATGTTTCCAGAACCACTAGTGGATTTAATACGAAGTGCTTCGGTTGTTGTTGAAACAATATCAAGTTTTGCATTAGGAGTAGATGAATTAATTCCAATAGAGTTTCCTGCAAAGACATTAGTTCCATCGAAGGTAAAACTACTATCTCCAGCAAAGAACCCACCGTTATTATATTGAATAGAATTCAAAGGCAGACCAGGTGATCCAGATCCTGCATTTGTTCCATCAAAGGTAACACTTGCAATACCTGAAGAATTATAAACTGCAGAAATAGTAATACCAAGTCCAACAAAGTTAATTTCTGTTGCAACACCAACAAAGGTCTTCGACAGTCCAATACCAGTAGAAACACCAACATTTAGTGGAGATGCATCTACAAAGACAGTTCCAACACCTGCGGTTTGATTATACTCGGTTCTAATAGTTGCACCAATACCAGAGCGGAAGTCCAACATAGTTGCGACTCCAAGGAAATTTCTTTCAGAAGCAAATCCAACTCTTGCATCTTGGAAGTCTCCAATGTATCCGAAGTTTTCCCACTCATTATTGGTAGTGTAAATCCATCCAGCATAGTTGCTAGATGCAGGAATTCCATTATAAACAATATCTCCAGCGTTTCCTGCTAATACAGGAGTGCCAAGACCAACAGAATACTTTCTAGAAACAGTCGTATCTCCTTGTAAGAAGATTGAATTTGCTTCAATACCCTTTGCGGAAGTTGAAGTAAGTTTGTTGTTGATGATTAATGGACCATCAAATTCAGAAATAATATTATTATCAGGTCCACCTTCTACTCTAAGTGAACGACTAATAGAAGCTTCTAGTGGAGAAAGAACATCAAATCCAATATTAACACCACCAACACCAGGATCTTCTCCTGTTACTGTTGGAACAGGAGCATCAAAGACTTCTTCTTGTCCAGTTGCAGAATTAACTTTCTTATTACCAGTATAGAAATCTCCATCAGCATTCATCGCAGTGAAGATTGTAATACCACCATCACTCTTTATAGACTGTGAAAGAATTTCTTCTTGTGGACTGATATTTCTATCTTGTCTTTCTGGGAAAGCAGTAGAGTAGTTACCTGGACCAAACCCAAGATATTCAAACGTATGGGCAGAAGCACGAATAAAGGAGTTTCTACGTAATTCAACTGGACTTGGATTGATTCTTCTAACGACAGCACCAGAATTATGTACTGTCTGATCTGTTCCTAAAAGTCCTCTGAACACACTTACTGGGTTTGCAGTAACAGTAGACTTAACTCTTACAATTTCATTATCAATTAGTAAGTAATCACCAATGTTAAGGTCAAAGTTTGTTACATTTGCAATAGAAATTGTTGCGCTATTTGCAGTTATACCACCGGAAATTGTTGTAGTAATACCTGCATAAGTTGAAACAACTCTGCCACTCGCGCTTTCATTTGCAGGAACAACTGCACCACCAGCAGAAGCATATGAAGTTGGGTATACAAAACCATTTCCTGCAGTGCCATGAGCGACAGTGCTAATTCCAGAATTAACAGTGAATGATGTTGAAGAAGCAATAGTCTTGACAACTAGATTCTTATTAAAGAAGTTGTCATCAAATCCACCAACCAATACCTTGTCAGTAACCTTCAATCCATGAGGATCAAGAGTAGTGATAGTTGCAATTCCTACAGTATTATTGTATGCGAAAGACTGAATGTTATAAGATTTGCCAGTCAGAATTAAGTTGCCACTTGTTGCAGTTGCACCAATACCTGTGGTATATGCTGGAGAAATTGTTGATGCAGAAGCAACAGAGATTGCTTTTGGTCCATCAACATCAGTAATTCTATAGAGAGTATTATATTGACCAAAACTACTTGGAGAAATATCACTGACACTTGCAACATCACCAATGTTACTATAAATGCTGCTAACAGTCAGAACTGCTCCAGTATTACCAGTTGTAGTTCCAACACCAACGACAGAAAGTGTATTACCAACACCATATGCACTACCACCGTCAATAATCTTCAGGGAAGAAATTACTCCACCACTTACAGTGATTCTTGCAGTTGCGTGAGAACCAGTGGTAGAACCAGCAAAACCAACTAACTGTGCATTATAGTAGTTACCATTAACATAAGCACTACCAGCACTAGTAATCGTCAGTCCAGTAATTCTATTGAAACCGTGGTCGAGAGTGGTGTGAATAGTATGAGTAGTTCCAGCTGCGCCAGAACTAACATCAGTAAGTCCAATACCAACACCATAATCTACCAGTTGATTACTTATAGTTTCTTTAGTGATAGAATTTTGTGGTTCATTAATAACAACTTGACCAATATTATTCGAAACTGCAAATGAACGTGCTGCCTGTGGGTCAGACTTTGGATTATCTCTGTTCAACTGTGGATACAGAGATTGAATTGGTTGAGAGAATCTAGAAGATGTAAACGGATCAACTGTAGGAGAGTTGGAAGAGTTGAGAACTAACAGGTGATAGATACCATCCCGTTGATTTGGAATATACTCTTGAATCTCTTGAGTTCTATAGACGTAGAAAGTTCCAGAAGTTTTCTTTTTCTTAAAGTATGGAAGAGAAGTTGTTCTATTAGAAGTATTATTTGTAAATGTTCCAGGGTCAGTTGTCAGAGAAACACTAAAGTGCTTGGTACTACTAATACCAGCAACCGCAAATGTTCCATTAAATGCAGAGTTTGCAACACCAGTAGTGTTTTCGGTACTGGTGATATTAAGAATTTCAACTTCAGAACCAATTGTAAGATCGTGAGGAATCTCAGTAATTATATTTGCAGTATTACTGGACCAAGTTGCATCTGCAATGTGTCTTGGATTTCTAAGTTGAGTTGAATCAGAAAGTGTCTGTGCAGTAGGATTGTATAAGAATCCAACTTCTGCATCAGTTGCGCCAATAGAAGTATTAGATTGTTGAAGTACATATCCATCTAAAGGTGGACGTGCAGTTTTACTTGCATTAGAAGGAATAACATAACGAACACGATAAACCGTGTCAATCAGTCCTCTTTCATCAGGAATTCTCTTAATGAAAGATCTTGAAGTTGCATCACCAAGAGAAGTTGAACCCAAACCAACAATTGCATTATATAATCCCTGCTCAGTTGTTGCGGTAGCAACATTCACATACCATTGTGAAGCAGAAGTATCGTATTGGATTGGATGTCCAAGATCACCTGACTTCTTATCGGATACTCTACTTTCTACCTTGAGGATACCACCTTTATTGTTGATAATGATTTCAGTATCAGATAGAGCACTATTTAAGGTTTCTGCAATTTTAATCTGGTCAGAGTTGACCCCAGAGGTAATTGCAAAGTAAATAGAATTATGAGTAAGTCCATCTGGAAGTTGTCCATTTTCGCTAATTATACGGATATTTTCACCGTTAATTAAACTATGATTAGCATCAAAGGTAAGAGTATTTGAAGTAATGCTATTAATACCAGCAGAATTTCTACCTACATTAGATACTTTTTTGGAAGAGACTTCAGTTCCAGAGTATTCAGTATTCGGCATAATGATACGTGCCGAATATGAAGTAGAAACACCACTATTTGAAATTAATACATTAAGTGTATCGTTCTCTTTTGCACCAATTCTAAAACCATCAACCGTATGGTCAGGATTTACTGCAGAGTTTGTTTGATTGTAAAGGTACATTCTGCTAGTATTAGCAAAACCTACGACCTTTTTAACATCAATCGAATTAAACTCAACGCTCTTTTCTGTAGACTCAATTTCTCTTGGAGAAATTACATGAGTGATATATCCAAAATCGTCTCTAGAAAACGCATTTTTCTTAAATCCAGATGCTTTTAATGCAACTGAACCAAAGTTTGAGTTAGAGTTGTTAATTGATTGGTCGCCACCACTATCAGATATGAACTGTTCTGCAAAACCAATAGCAAATACAGAAACTACCTGAATGTATCCATCATTTGAAGTTTTAATGTGGAAGTTTGAATAATCTAGTTTGTAACGAGCTGCCGAATCTGTTGATAATGAATCATTTCCAGATACAGTATAATCTTCGTAGATTCCAGAAGTTGAATTATATTTTACGAATGCTTTATTATCTTTCTGAATACCAATACCAGTAAACTGAGCAACCATCATAGATTTGAATCCAGATGCTTTGTTGCCATCGGCATGGAGACCACACATACCATACACAGATCTTATAGAGATATTAAAGATATATGGTGATGCAGAAGTAACGGTATCTACAGAAACATTTGCAGTTGCATTAGTTACTGTAGGTAGTGCATTACTTGGTGGATTTTGTACTTTATATTGAATATTCGTTGAATCTACCTTATTAAAGACAACATATTGTCCATCATATCCAGCAGAACCTACTCCATCAATTCTGATAGGAGTATCAGTATCAAATTGTTTTGCTGTTTCATCAAGAGTGACTGTAATGGTAGTAGTTGAAGTTGTACCATCACCTGCTCTAATACTAGTGATACCGACTTCAGTTCCTCTAGAACCAACAATACGATATTCGTCAATCTTAGGTTGAATATCTAGACTGGAAGAAGGATAATCTGGTTCAATTTTACGACCAGAAGAAGGTCCATAAGCAATACCAACCTTCTCGTAATACATTTTAAGGTCAGTTCTATCAGTAGAATAATCACTGATAAAATCATCATTAATACTTACATTATTTGTGCCATCAGCATACTCGAAACCAGTGAGTTTATGGTGAGAGAAGTTAGGAACAAAAACATTTGTAGTATAGTCTTTGTAGCAGATATCATTTGGATCAGCATCCAGAATGCTAAACTGCCAGAAATAACAACCACCAGTTACCCGGAAAACTGCAGACCTTTCAATATTTGCATTTTCTGGATTTGGAACATACTTTGGTCGTATAATTGTCTTACGAAGGTCCATACCAACGATAGACGTGCCACGGGGGACGATAACACCACCATGAATACTATTCAGTTTATATAATGCATTATTTTCAAGAGAAAGATCAAATTGAGTCTGCAAATCAAACGGATTAAAGTCATTAGACGTTAAACCATTTCGCAATCGAAAATTATTTACTCCATCGGGAATCCATCCAGGTCTGTTATCGACAACGTGGTCGCCTGGATATAATATGATAGTAGTTTTGTTGAACCTGTCATTATCCAATCCCTTCTGATATGAGAAGCGTGATGCTTCAATCAGTGCCCTTTGAATAGTTTTGAAAGGTCTAGTTAAACTATTACCTTGGTTTTCAATACTATCTGTGGCATCGATACTGTTTGGATCAACGTAAATAATAGTTCCGCGAACTGATTTCAGAAAATTATCTAATCTGGAAAGACCCATCTTATTACTACTTATAGTTCCGTTATGGATTATTTATCCATAAAAAAACCTCTTTAAAAAAGAGGTTTAGAATGCACAATGTGCCACTATTCACACGGAAGGAAACTATATTATACCATAACTCTCCTTATTCCACAAGATCTCAAGTTTCTTTATTTATTCTATCAATATAAAAATCACTCTTCACTATTCAAAATATACTCTACAGTATTTGCAACGTCATTCATGGCATCACGGAGTTCTTCTTGACCACCAGAGTGTTGCTCTAGGTTTTCTTGAGGATCGGTAAGTGTCCATCTCCACTGATTTATACATTTGTTATACCAAAGATTTATAACCATAGAATCTCCTTTATAATCTAATTAGCAGATTAATCTCTTTTGAAAATTTTACTCTAACTCACTAATTAATCTTAGAAAGTTTATTTACGACTATAGGAGTAGGGGGACTTGAACCCCCACGACCTTAATGGTCAACAGATTTTAAGTCTGGTGCGTCTACCGATTCCGCCACACTCCCATCAGGATTGTAGATTGGAGGATGAAATGCACAATACTCATTGAATGTGATTTTCATTTCCTTCTCAGTAAGGTTAGCATTTTTTGCTGCCTTTGGTAAGTTCCATTTTGCGGACCAAAGATTTTCCATTGATTCGCGTGTTTCAGGTCTCATAATGGAGTTGAGTAAGAAAGAACTTCTTCATCACAAATTGAACGAACAAATTGTAGCGCACTCATAAATTCATCAATAGTATCACAGACCACTTCTTTTTCTGACCCTTCACTAGAGTACAGATAAATTGTTCTAGTGGAAGGGTCAACCACACAACGGGTTAGGAACTCGTCTTGCATTGGGGTTCGTTTGATTACCTGCTCATTGTAGGGCATCCAGGTGGTGGTGTCAATAGTCAAAACCAGAAATTGAGAACTGGTCTTTACTGCCTGGGTAGTCTGCTGGTGTCTCACCCTCATACTCAACGATCAGTTTCTCACCATCAATACGGGAAGCATGAATAGTATAATAACAGTCAATGGCAGATGCGTTTCCAGACCTCACTTTTACCTTTGTACCCCAGTCTTCGAGACCATCTACAATTAAATCTTGTGATGAACTTATCTGAGTAAGGGAAACTGTAATGGATTCGAGATCAATAAGTCCTTTCCAGTAGGATGGCAATTCAATTATACTTGAACCAGTCAATCTACCTCGGATATAAACACCTGCTTCTGGTCCTTCTAGACAAATATGACGCAGACGATGATTTTCTTTATTTGGGTGCTTAATGTCAAATCCTTTCCAAGACTGAACATTAATACTTCCCTGAAATGT
>Ga0181369_1000451_pt1 | contig 11685 bp, 12 predicted proteins | sample LowvirmetaG_8_FD_130088 | JGI IMG/M metagenome (GOLD analysis project Ga0181369, IMG submission 130088) | Marine viral communities from the Subarctic Pacific Ocean - Lowphox_04 viral metaG | ecosystem: Environmental > Aquatic > Marine > Oceanic | place: Subarctic Pacific Ocean | collected... | reverse complement strand
TGAGCACTACTAGATGCTCCGTTATAGAAGCCCACAATAGTTTTATCGTGAGCTTCTATTACGGGAAAAGAGACGTGTGAACGTTCAATTACATCAGCTAGCTTTATTGCCATCTTCCTTGAGGATTAAGTAGTCCATGGCAGCAAGCAGGACATTCGGCTCAATCGACAATTCACCATCGTCAATGAGCGTGACCTTTTTGAGCCGGACCTTTTGATCCTCATTCAATAGAGCTTCGACATTCTCGCGAAACTCATTTGCCAGGTCGTCACTGACTTCTGGTTGTCCGTCTGCATCTGTTGTTGCTTTTTCACGCAACGATGCAACGTACTTTTGCCGAGAATCCTCGAACGACTCTACAAGCGGCTGGAGCTTGTTAATGTTTTGCGCTAACATCCAACTAGTCTTCAGTGGAAGGGTGTTGTCGCTAAGTTTTTGAAACGCCTGGTAGACGTTGATACAGTCTTTTAGTAACATGCTATAAGTTGTTGGTACTGGTACAAATATATGCTTTATCCGATTACGATGATGTCATAAACTTCATTGTCTGTTGTTACTCCAACTGTCACACGTACAATGTTTGCATCAATAGGCGAGTACTTACAGAAAACCGGAGTTGCAGTACCACTTGGATCTTTAATAGCAACAACGTAAACGGATGTAGTATTCAGGTTATGCTTGATAACATACCCGTTGGTGCCTTGAATATCTGGAGCAAAGTTGCTACCGGAGTTATCAGTTTGGTTTGTAATTGTAATCGAACACTTTGCCACAGCGCCTAGTGAACGTACTGATGCTACGTTGGCAAAGTCGTCGTCTGGCATAGTTGTTAAACCATCCGCCTGATTTGTTTGCGAAACAGCATCAGATTTAGTGAACTTCAATGACGCCACGTTATCTGCACTACCCACAGCACCAGTAGCGCTATCTGTATGACGAGTAAACTTAAACTGGTCTGCACTTGCATCATATGTAAGCGCGGCATTCTCTTCCAGACTATTGGCAGCATCGGTCTTACGGGCAAACCGGAAACCTGAATTTGTGGCGTACGTGGATGCAGAGTTAGCAACGTTAAGGTCTAAGAACGTATCGTTGAAAACAACAGTAGTACTGTCTTGCTGAATCACATCCCCTGCAACTGTCAAGTTACCTCCAATAATAACATTGTTACTAAAGGTCTTTTCACCTGCAAAGGTTTGAGCAGCATTGGTCACAATACCCGCTTTCGAAGCTGATGCAACAAGCAGGCTTACGTTGCTACCGGTGCTTGAAGTAACCTGCTGAGTAGTACCATCGTTAGTACCAATCGCAAGGTTTGTGCCTACGTTGACCTGCGCTCCGTCTTCTACGTCGAGCATAGTCAGCACTTCCGCCTTAGTCAACTGTGCAACTGAGCCATCCACGGCACTAACTCTACCAAGCAAGCGCTCATCTGTAATGTCTACCAAATCTCCCAAACCCACAGAATCGGGCTGGATAGTCATCGCAATACTTAGGTCACCACCACTCGTATATGTTGGAGTACTGCCTCCGACTACATCTCCTGTAAACGTAATCGTACCTGCTGTTGCCAGCGCACCAGCAGTACCACTAGTATCCGCATTTTCAAAGGCAAGAGTACCCGTAGCATTCGGTAGTGTAATAACATTATCTGCAGTCGGCTCTGTAGCTACAATCTGTGTTTCATGTTCATTTGCAGTACCCTCGAAGTAGATAGCATCTTTAACATATAGCTCGTGCCAAGGAAGGCTAGAAGAACCAAGATCTCTTTCTGCGTACGCACCATTAGCATTACCTGGGATAAGGTCTGAAACTATATCCCCAGTAGCACCAAAAGTTCCTGTACTGAGTGACAGGGACTGAATTGAAGTTCCAACATTAAGAGTACCGCTACTTGGATTGTACTGCAAGACACCCGTAGTGGCATCTACGAAAAGCGATTGATCTGTGCCTGCTGTAGAAAATACTAAGTTGAAATTGGTGTCATCATTAGTATCTGTTACCTCTATAGCAGGCGACGAGTTATTGGCAGATGTAAAGCTTTCATAACCAGCCGGAAGAGCTGTAGAAGTATCACTTCCTTGAGCGCCGGTAATACTAAACTTAGGTAGTTTATCTTTACCAGTCCCTGTACCTCCAACCTGAGTAGCATCTTTAAGCACATAATAACCAGGTGAAGCATCCCCCGAGTCTACCACATACTTAGTGCCCCCACTTGCTACGTAGTTCCCCGAAGCGTCTAGTCTAATAAAGTCCGCGCTTGCAGTAGAGTCCTCGACTAAGCTTCGTCCATCTGCCACGTAAAACATCGTGGAGTAAGCCTTGAAGTGCCCAGGGGCTGACGGAGTGCCATCATCTTGGTAGGTATAACCTGATCCACTATTGAAAGTGCTAAGGTGTAAATCCGTCCAGTCATCAATTTTACTACGGATACCGCCGTACGTTTCGTCTGTATTAACAATACCTTTTGTTAGATTATTGTCTAACTGCGCGGTTGTTTTTAGTAAGTCTGAAAATCCAATTGGCATAGCTCAAGTATTAGTTAATGGTGTATGTACCGTTAAAGGCGCCCGCACTGTTTGAAACATAGACTTCGTAGTTAGTGTTATCAATCCCATAGTGCGAAGTGAAGTCTACGGTAGTAGAGCGTGGATCAGAACCAAATGACCCATATTCATCAGGAGTATTAGGCTTTTGGAATGTGTCAATCTCACTATACGTAGCAGGAAAAGCGATGTAGGTAAACTGAGTACCACTAGGTGTAAGAGAAATGCCAGTTCCGAAGTTAGGATCACCCGTACCTGAGGTATTGATAATCTCATACTGACGACGATTAGAAGCCGACCCTGAACGAATAGCATTAATAGCTGTACTCATTTGTGCATCAGTTAATGTAGTAGGATCATTGTCTGTCCCACCCTGAGTACTATATCCAACCAACGCAGGAAACTCAAGATTAATAACGCTACCTACATTAATCGAGCTACCGGTTCCCTCCTGATCAGTAATTACAATACTGTATTGTATTGTATTGGCGTCAATACTACCTGTCGGATAAGCGCTAGACACATTCGTATAACCTGCTGCTCCAGTGTCTGTGCCTGTTACGTTATTAGCACTCGTTTCTACTGAGTCAAAAACAAGTCTATTCGAATTCGATGTTAAGTTCAAACCACTTACAGTAAGAATAGTCGTAGCTGCACCGCCATTAATCGAACGTTTTAGAACAAACTGAGTAATAGGTACTAAAGAAGTATTCTGAGTTATAGTAAAAGAAAGCTTTGTTCCAATATTGCCTTTTTCACGTGTGTTATTACTTTCCGAAGTGCCTACAAAATGGCTGCTAGTATTCGCTCGTGTAGTACTAGCGCCACTAATACCTGGGGCAGAATACGATGCACAATCGATGCGTCCGCTATTGTTGTTGGCCCCTGCGATCTCAAAAACTGTTGTTGCACTACCCGCAGAATCATTTGGAGTAACCACTACTTTATATGTAAAGTCAGCGCTACCACTTAGTACCGATACGCTCTCTGTAAATGAAAAGCTTTGATTTGTAGGAGTGCCCGCAGTATTTAAAGCGGCGAAATTATTCGTAGAAAAGTCATTCACAGAAGGAGTGGCATTTGCTACTTCAGAATAAGCGCCATTACCAAGCTTCCTAAATAGTTTTACTTCTCTAATAGCAAAAGCAGAACTAGTAGTATTATCTGCAACAACCGACTGGTTATTATTCTTGACCGTAAATGTTACTGTCTTAGAAACAGTTTGTGTAGTAGTATCATAGCCTACATTCAAATCACTGCCTGTAAATGCAGCTTCTGGAGCTTGGAATGCCGTCAATGCCTTAATAATAATTTGCATTGCCGTACTACCGTCACCTACATCGATACTACCATCATCCGAAGTAAAGCGTCCAAAACTCGTTCCGGTTGGAATTGAGATTGGAATATCTTCTGTCTGGATTGTTTCACCAGATCCTTGCGCCATCTCTGACCAATTATTCGTATTACCCCAAGTAGCATTCTCAAGGTCGTTACCTGTGTAGAAATACATCTTATCGTTACTAGTATCGACCAGAATAGTACCCAAGGCTCGCTTGTTGGGAAAGTCCCCGTTTGCAGGCAGACCTGAAGAAAAAATGACACCTTTAATGTCATTATTAGAACCGTCTACAATTGGATATGCAGAGTTCTGATTTTGAAGGATATCACCAAATTTGATTGCCATATCAATGTAAGATTTCGATGTTCAAAGTAATGTCCGAGTCGAATGCCCCGGGTTGAATGCTTCTATAAACTTTGTATGAGGGACTTGCTGTACCAACGGTGTGGGTAAAACCACTACCGCTGTTATTGTCTGCTACCCAGCTATCGGTGTAATCTGCTACACCCCTTCCATTTACTTCTGCCGCTACCTCGCCAATAGTTCCGGTGCCAGCAATAATAATGTAGGTAAAGTTACTAGAATTTGCCGTAGATGCAGTGCAATCTACTGATAAATTTTGTTTTGCACTTGACGGGTCTACAATTAAAGTAGAAAGAACTGTAGCCTGTGCGCCAGATAAAAGAGAAGAGATGCTCGACACATTAGTAGCTGTAGAAGTAATAACATACAATCTATGACGGGCTGCAATAGTTGTGCTTCGTGTAATAGACACATTTGAGCCAAAGCCGTTCTCTCCAAGATACTGCCCTGAAGCAGTAACCGTACTTGCAAAAGGACTAGCATGAATTGGCACTACGTAAGAAGAAGAAATTGTAACAGGATTAGAAAGAGTCGCAGGATCTATACCCGTACTTGAAGCGACCGTTTGAATTGGGAATGCACTAGTATTATTTACACTTAGAGTAGAACCAGTTTTAAGGTTTTCTGGATTACTCAATGTAAGAGTTACCGCACTCACCGAAGCTGCTAATCCGCACTCAACTAAAAGCTGCTCTCCATTTGCCTGATGCGTTCCTGTAGCTGCCCAACTAAAGCTTGCAAAAGCCGGTTCCAAGAAAGGTGAAATGAGATCTCTTACTACCGCTTCTAGAGTCGTACCAGCTGCATAGGTACCTCCAGCTAAAGCATCGCCGATAGTATTCGTTACATCAATTGCTCCTGTAAGAGTAGCGTTACCTACAGCTCGTGATAAGGCTGCTACCTCTACAGTGTGAGTTGTCTCAGTAATGTTTACTGCTAATGGCGAGGACGTTACTTCAACAGTAGTTGTGCCTTGAGTATATATTTCAACAGTATTAGGCATCAGGTAGAAACTTGAGGCTTAACCTTAAACTTGCCTTCTAAAAGCCGAGTAACAACTCCATTAGTATCTACAAGCTCTAAATCGTATACTCCTTGCCCGAATGAAAAAGCAGTAGTAGTCCCAGTAGGAATAGTTAGAGTAAAAAACCCTGCCTGGGTTGGAGTTCCTTGAGACGCGCCTATAGCAAAGTGTTGTACAAACCCAGTTTCATCATCCGCAGTTGTGTTGCTAGTAGCGCGGTAGACAAAGTCGGTATCTGTAATGTGATCTTTAACAGACATACGTGCCCTATACCCAGTAAGAGCAATCCCTGCTCCAGCAGTGTTTTTGTAACGAAAGGTCACCTCATGCTGAGTGCCTTGCTCCACGATAAAGTTGTATCTGCCTGCAGCCATTACGATAGTACATATTCAAAGACATTGGGTTTCCCCTGTCCGTTATTTACAATTACAGTGTAACCCGCAGAGCTATTCCACCCGTTGCTTTCTGAGTAAAAATTACCCGTAAACAAAGGAGCAACTGCTAGCTGCCGGTAATTTGCTTGATCAACTTGTTTCTCGTCTATAGTGGTATAGACCCGCTTTCCTTTCCGTGAGTGCCAGTGACCGCCAAGCATAACATTGTATACGCCCTGCTGCCCATGCTCCCAGAAAGCCTTTCCTAAATCACCCTTAGAAACCCCCAAATGGTTGTGTGTAAGGATGTAATAGATCCTATCTATCTCTACTCCCAAAAGTACGGCATTGTGTCTTATATCCAACGGTGTATTTTCCTGTAGCATAAAAGCAAGCAGCCCTGCTACTGAACCATAGGGGTCTCCTTCCATCTTCATTGTAACCCTGTCATGATTACCACTAACAATATAGACTCCTGCTACATTATCAAGGCTAGTGAGGAATCTGCGAATAATGTTATAAGCAAGAATGATTACGTTAGTCCCGTGCCCTTTCTCCTCTAACTCGTGCCAGGTCGATTGGTGATTCAACCCAGTAAATGATTCAATGAAGTCTCCAAGCAAGCAGACATAGACATCTTCGTACTGTTTCTCGTTTACTTGGGTAGCGACTTCTTGTAAGCGGCTTATAACCGTCTTTACATCAAATACAGGAGTATTGCCCATAGCTTCCACTTTAGCCCCTATATGGAAGTCTGAAAGGGCTAAAACAGCAGTGTCACTTCCTGGCGCTCGCTTAACTTGAAACCCATCAAGAGTCTCTCTTAAGTCATCAATAACTCCAGTTAAATCAATCTCTTCTTTCTTCCTGTCTAAATGCATCTTTACCTGATGCATAGTAACTGGGCCTTGCTTGGTCTGAGCTTCCCAGCTGTTGCAGGTATAGCGAGAAACCTCCCATATAGAAAGATCTACTTGAAAGTACTTCAAGGCCTCTTCTAAGGAATGGATAGGCTCCTCCCCCTTATAAGTGTAACAGGCTTGTTCTGGAGTAATGTCTTGGGATACCGAAGCTTTTGGCTTTCGTTCCTCTGAAACCAAACGGCGAATGTGCCTATGGCTGTATTCGACTTTCGGATTCTCTTCAAGAATCAACGAAGCGATACGCGCATGTGTCTCATTTCGGTGATTCTTGCAATACTGTTTAACTAATGCAAGAATGTCCATATTATACTAGAACTATATTAGAAATCTCAATAAATAGAGGATACTGCACATTTGCATTTACGTCATCTTTAGTAAACGTAATGCTTGTAGGCAGCTCAGTGCCAGATGCCTGAACGATATATGTAGAAGACTCGTTTGGGCTTAAAGGAATACTAGTGTTTATTGCCTGTGTCACTAGAATCTTTGCTGTGTAATCTGAAGCTGTAATGCCAGAATTAAAAGCAAACGTGATTGTAATGTTTGCATCCTGTGCCGCGCCGTCATCGTAATACGTAAAAAAGGGCTTAATGACTGGGGTCAACGGCGCAGGGTCAAAAATGGTAGAAAAGAGTGTCGCGTCTGATGTAGCAGGAGTCCGAAACAAAACACCGTTTCTTGCCCGTACAATCGGTGTCATATCCACATACGCCGGATTAAAAGTCATCCCCTCTGGCGCAACAAGAGTAGTTGCGCTAGCCGCATTACTTGTCAAGGTCATAGGATTAGTGCCTATAACAAAATTCCCAGTAAAGTCCGATGTTCCATAATACGTTGCAGTAAGCGCTGTACCATCTGCATATACAGCATCTTGGTGCCCATTAGTAGTTTCGTCTATTACTGCAAACGGTTGTGACCAGTTACCCCCAACTTGATACTGCATACCAGCAGTTCCTGAAAGTTTAATGCCTGCAATCTGACGCAATCCTGCAATAGAATACGTAGCCCCCGGCATATCATCGTCATAGTTTTCAAAGCCTGAATAGCCATCTTCTTGGACAATGGCAAGATCCTCCGCCTGGTAGATTTGCGTTCCAATAAAATAATCCCGCCGAGCGCAATCGCGATCTAACGCAAAAAGAACTCTTTTGAGATAAACCTTTAACTCTCGTCCAAACTCCCATATTTCATTGAGAGCAGTTTTTCGAGCAAAATTGCTGAGATAGTCTTTTGGATTGATTTTCATTTTAACAGCCGCATACGCAAGTGCAGCCATTGCCCTTGCAGATATTGTCTAGCAAGGTAATCTTTTCGTTAGCGCTTGTAACCCTAGCATCTGGTGGAGTCGCAAGGCCAATGTCAAGCAGAACCCCTTGCCGGATGGTTACAAGCTCTTGAAGGGTCTGTAATTGCTTTTGCTCTTTGCACAAGTTACACATACTCTTAAGATACGTATCAAGCTTGTCGCTAATGCATTTATCAATCACAGGAATGTGTAGGAAGTATTCCTCGAACGTGTAAGTATCAGATCCGATTACATACACGATTTTAAATTTGTAAATACCGTCCCGGAAGGATGCTGCAGTTTCATCTGCAACATCCCCCGGTGCGATATCTAAAGTAAAGGAATGCGGGTTAGCCGCATCATAACTGCCAAGATCGGCTTCTGTCAAATTTAGGTAAACCGTCTTACCAGGAATTTGCACTTTGACATCTAAGCTTGTCCGTGCAGCCCCATTAGGTAAGTGGTCATACAATACAAAGTTTACTGCGCCTGCAATAGCCTTTGTAGTAATCCGCCAGTATCCAGTTTTAGCAGCCATAGTTTAAGAGTTATGCCAAGAAGGTATCCAACGTGCCGTTCAAAGTAGTATTAGAAGCAAGGGTATACAAAACAATCTCGTGAATGTCTGTACGGTCCCCATGCGTCTGCTCTACAAACACGCAAGATCGATCGTATGTATTAGCTCCAGTAACAACTGCAGGCTTTACTACGTTAGGTCCAGCAATGTTAGTCACACCTTGAATAGGAAGAGCGGCTTGAACTTCCGCATTTACATCAGCTGCAGTACCAATAGTAAAGACAGCTGGAGTAGCGTTAGCAACAGCACTAGATGCATCATTAGCTGCACCTCGCATGCTTACATTTAAAGGCATTGTGATTTGAATCACAGTAGTAGCACCACTCTTCTCAGCAGCTACAACATCTTTGAAGATATCACGCTTAGAAGCATTGATGGCAAGAACCAACTGATCAACAGCAGCAGCGTCATTAGCTGCTCCTACTGCTTCAAAAGTCGCAATGGTAAACTTCTCACGGCCTTCAGTAACATTAATCAGCTTAATGTATGCAGAACCATCAGATTCAATCACAGGAGTAACCTCCAGGATTTGCTGAGTGCCAGCCACGTGATCTTGAATTGTAGATGATTTTACATCTGCTCCTTTAAAAAGCAAAGAGCTTCCTTCACCAGTTTGAAACTGGAAAGTTTTAGCTGCAGAAGCAGAAGCATTAATAGCTGCCCATGGTTCGCTACTAGCAGTAGCAGTACCATCGACAAAAGCAACAAGTTTACCGCTAGCTACAGTTGTAGCAGTGGCGGCGGCGTCATTAGAGACGAGAACGGTCTTAGTATGAGACATGATAAAAAATTAAGGGTATTATTCAACGATATCAAGCGTGTCACCAGTAGTAGCAACTGCGCTTAGATTATTATTAGAGTCTCTCAACTTGCCTTGAAGACTAAGCTCAACGCCTACAGCATAATCGCCGGCGTTAACAGCCGTAATAGCAAATATGTGCGGATCTGCTTCTACAGCAAATTCTTGTTCAACGGTTGCTTCAGCTCCATCTGAAGTCAGTAAGGCAATAAGTGTTGTTCCTAGTTCTGCACCGACAATCTTAACGAAGAATGGAGCCTCGTCACTTTCATCTGCTGTAGTAACTGGTGTAGAATCTTCAAGCGACGTAACAAATGTAATGCTAGTCAATGCCGAAGGTGCAGTCAAGTCAGCAGCAGACAAGCCGAGAACGTTTTCAATAAACGTAACAGTCTTTTGTGCACTGGCTTCGTCGTCTTGAATCAAGACTTTAATTGTTTCAAACACAAAACGTCCTCCTACTTTCTTGCGAAGCTCGATAGAATAAATTCCGTAGTCCTGCCCAGCTACAGTAGAGTTTTCTGGTACTACGATAGGAAAGCCATACTGATTGTATGCCCCCATAGAAATGAACCCAGACTTCTCTAAGCCTTTAGCAATAGTCAAAGAACCTTGGTCGTTTGCTGGGAAAGCACGAGTAACTGAAGCACCATCATTAGCACTGATGTACAAAGCGCTTTCTGCATCTCGTGCGTCAATAACAATGTTTAAGACGTCTGATCCTGCATCGGAAAGAGTCAGGTTGTCGAATTCTGTAGTTCGGTTACCCTTGCGAGCGACAAAAGCTGCAACTACCTGAGCTACAGTTTCACCAGAAAAGGTTTCAGAGTCGTTAATTCCTTTGCCATCCTTACGCTCAAAGCGTACGAAAAACTGTCCTCCCAACTTATTTGCAGCAGATACCGCAGAAAAATCAATGCTAGAAGTAGCATCAGCTGGAGATACAGCAGCAGTGTAATTAGAAGAAAGAATGTCTCCTTTCTTAAACTCAGAAGTAGAAACTACTGAAGTAGTACCATTAGACATTACAGTCGCGGCACTAAGCTTGATTAAAGCGTCTGCACCGGCTGCACTTGCATCGCCAGCTGCAAAAGCGCCATCAACTTGAATAGCGAGCTTCCCTGTTGAAGCGGAGTTTGCTACTGAAGTAGCATGGATAGCGCCTTGAGCCGTAGCCCCATCGAGGGCTTCTACTACAAGCGTAGAGATAAGATTATTCATTACTCGGATTGTTGTTGTTCGATAGAAGTAGTCTGGTATCGTGGCGACTCTATGGCCTCGATGATGCTTTTCACCGTAAGATCTACAATCTCGTGGTGCGTGTGCTCTGCTAGCTCGCAATCTACGCTAGTTGAGAGGGTAATGTCAACAGGTACCCTCAAGTAATCTAGCCGCAGTGTTTTTAATATAAACTTTTCTCTCTCTTGGAAGACCCTAACGTTGTCATCGAAGACAACTGCTACAGGTGCTTCTGCTCTGGTTTTACCAAAAGGGTTTTGAAGCTGCTGGTAAACTTTATCTTGCTCTACGATACGTAAGTCTCTGACAACCAAAGGATCTGTAGAATCGACTTGTTCCCCGCAATGGTTCACGTAAAATTGCACGCGAGCATTGACGAGGAACATATAGTCGATTGGTAAATCAAAGTTTACAAAGTCTACGTTAGAAGAAGCAACTACCCCGTCTTCATAGTCTACTGTAATAAGCATACGTAAGTCGTCCATACGCTTTACGTTGCCTTCAAAGCCTACTTTCTTCGGATCAGTCTGTTTGTAGAGACGCTGCTTAATATACCTTTCCTGCGCCCGGTTCAACCAGAAGTCAACCTCTTCAGGCAAGAAGTAATCATAGACCGATGAGGCTACTTTTTGTAACCCCTGGTCCACAGCATAGTGCATCTCTTGAACAGTCATGTCATGCGAAAGCCTTTAGCTTGGCTTTAATTGCCGTCAAAACGTTTGAATTTTTCTTATCCTTCAGGAAGATAACAGCAGCTTCCATAGAATCTCCTAAGGTGATATCACCGTCTAGAATACTGTTGCCTACTTTGCGAAGGGCCTCTGCACTAAGCGCCTCATTGATGAGAGCTGTAAGTGCCAAATTCTTGTCTTTGCAAATATCGAGAAAATAAAGAGGATTATCTTCTTGAAGTTCTTCTAATTGCAATTCTTTCTCATCCTTGGTCATTTTACCAGGGTTGTAAGAGTACACGTGAAGAACCATATTCATTCGGTCTTCGTTATCAGTAAGCTTGATAAACTCCTTATACGCGTCTTTGCGGATAACTAAGTTTGCGCTAGCTTCTTCTAACTCCTTGCGACCGTCGCTAATAAAATACTCTATACGCTTACTGACATATACCTATTCTTCGTCAGACACGCCGAAAGGTTGAGTAAGAGCAAATTTGTATTTAATGAAGTCTAGCACATCAAGGGGATGACACTATTCGTCCAGT
>Ga0181369_1000447_pt1 | contig 11737 bp, 10 predicted proteins | sample LowvirmetaG_8_FD_130088 | JGI IMG/M metagenome (GOLD analysis project Ga0181369, IMG submission 130088) | Marine viral communities from the Subarctic Pacific Ocean - Lowphox_04 viral metaG | ecosystem: Environmental > Aquatic > Marine > Oceanic | place: Subarctic Pacific Ocean | collected... | reverse complement strand
TTCTGACCCGGCTGATCCAGGCCGATCCGATGCTGGAGGACTACGCCGCAGTCATCTTTGATGAGTTTCATGAACGCTCCCTTCAGGCGGACCTGGGCCTGGCCCTGGTGCGGGAATCCCAGCAGGCGTTGCGGGAGGATCTGCGGCTGCTGGTGATGTCGGCAACCCTGGATACCGCACCCATCGCCAAAGTGCTTGGAGACGTCCCGGTAGTTACCAGCGAGGGGCGGGCATTCCCGGTGGCTATTCACTACCGGCCGTTGCCCCGCAATGGACGGATGGTGGATCAGGTCACGTCGGTGATTCAGGAGGCACTGCGGGATCAAACCGGTTCCCTGCTGGTGTTCCTGCCCGGCGCCGGTGAAATACGCCGGGTGGAGCAGCAACTGCGGGGAAACCTGCCGGACCATGTGATGGTTGCACCGCTTTACGGCAACCTGAAATCGGAACAGCAGGATCAGGCCATCTCACCGGCGCCCGAGGGCCAGTGCAAGGTGGTGCTGGCCACGGCCATTGCCGAAACCAGTCTGACCATTGAAGGCATACGGGTTGTCATCGACAGCGGCCAGCAGCGCCGGGCGGTATTTGACCCAAATAGTGGCATGACGCGACTGGTTACCGGTCGGGTCTCCAGGGCCTCGGCGGAACAGCGCAAGGGCCGGGCCGGCCGGGTTGAGCCGGGCATCTGTTATCGCCTGTGGAGCGAATCGGAACAGTTCGGACTGGCGGACTATACGCCTCCGGAAATTCTGGAGGCCGATCTGGCGCCCCTGGTTCTGGAGTTGGCCCAATGGGGCGCCCGGGACGCCGCTGCCGTTGCCTGGATCGATGAACCGCCGGCAGCCCATTGGCAACAGGCGGTGGCCTTGTTGCAGTGGCTGGATATGCTCGATTCAGGCGGGGCTATAACGGATCACGGCAAGGCGGCCCGTGACCTGGGAATCCACCCGCGCCTGGCGCATATGGTTCTGAGAGGCCGCACCATCGGGCTTGAAGAGCCTGCCGCGGCACTGGCCGCCCTGCTTGGAGAGCGTGATCTTCTGGGCCCCGGCGCCGGAGCGGATATGCACGAGCGGATTCGTGTGTTTTACGGCGAGCGACGTGACCGCACGCTGGATGCGGCCCGCCTCAAGGCCGTGCGTCAGTCGGCCCGAAGGCTTTCCGGGCCGGCTCCTGCTGATGCGCCAATGCCGTCCGAGACGGAGGTAGGACGATTGCTGGCTCTGGCCTATCCGGATCGTATCGCCCGCCGGCGTGCGGGCAAGGCGCCAAGGTACCAACTCAGTAACGGCAAAGGCGCAGCACTGAGAGAGGAGGATCCCCTGGCCCGGCACAACTGGCTGGTGGCCGCCGAACTGGATGGCCGGGCCCGGGAAGCAACCATCTACCTGGCTGCGCCGGTGGACACCCCGGATCTGGAGTTGGATCTGGCTGACCACATCCACGAGACCGAAGAGGCGCTTTGGGACGACAGCCAGGGCAAGATCCTGGCAAGACAGGTACGTAAACTGGGCGAACTTGTGCTGCAGGAGAAACCGATTACCCGGGTGGATCCGGAGCTGGTTCAGCAGGGCCTGATCAACGCCATCCGGAAAAAGGGCCTGGAAAGCCTGCCCTGGACCGACGACAGCCGCCAGTGGCGTGCTCGCGTGCGGTTGCTCGCCGACACCTTCCCCAATGATGGCTGGCCGGACACAAGCGATGCGGCCTTGCTGGAAAATCTGGAGGATTGGCTTGGACCGTTTCTGGCTGGCATGGGCCGCTGGTCGGATCTGGCCCGGGTCGACCTGCTGGCGGCCCTGAACAACCTGCTTGAATACCCGGCACAACAGCAGCTTCAGGCCCTGGCGCCAACGCACTTGAGCATCCCCACCGGCCAGCGGGTGCGCCTGGACTATACCGCGGACAATGGTCCGGTTCTGGCGGCCAAGCTGCAGGCCCTGTTCGGCTGGACCGAAACTCCGGCCGTTGCCGGCGGGCACGTACCGGTGGTGACCCATCTGCTATCTCCGGCCCAGCGCCCCCTGGCGGTCACCGCGGATCTGGCGAGTTTCTGGCGCAACGCCTACCCCGAGGTGTGCAAGGACATGCGCGGCCGATACCCCAAGCACCCCTGGCCGGAAGATCCCTTTACCGCCGAGGCCCAGCAGGGCACGAAAAAACGCCCTGCTCGCTGATCCGCTGGCTGACCAGGGAGTGTGGCACCAGCTCAAAGTAGATGTTCCGGGGGGTTATCCACTCTCCTTCAGGCGCGTTGAGTTCGTTTACCGGCATTTCCTCAAGCTCAACCGATGCGGAGTCCGCGTCGCTGTAGCGGAAGCTGTCCGCCAGAACCCAAAAGTGCTTGTTGGCAGCCTTGGCTGCCAGGGCCAGAAGGAGGGTGCCGCTTTTATTAATGAAATATCCATCGTCGAGCCAGGTATCGCACCCGGTGATCACCACATCGGCCCCGGAGATAAACAGCCCCATCTGGGCATCGGTGATCAGCGTGACGGGTACCGAGAGATCATCCAGGGCACGGGCCAGGGAGTGACCCTCAAACCCCGGGCTGCTCTGGGTGCAGATGACGGAAAAGGACTGTTGGTTCTCGGCCATGCTCCGGAACAACGCCAGTACCACGGAACTGGCACTGTGGGTCATGATAACAGGTGCCTCTGGCAATTGATCGCGGGCGTGCCGGGTGATGGTTCTGATGGCGTTCTGCAACTGGTCCCGCGTGTCCAGGACAGCCTGTCGTGCGGCATGCGGATCACTGGCCAACCGCTGTTCGATCATGCCCAGGGCATTGCCAATCACGATCATACTCGGGCGGGCGGCCCGGAGCTCTGCCAGCAGCCGGTAAAGGGCTTCAACCCCAGGCTTGGTATCGTCCAGGTAGGATAACAACTCGTCGAGGGTATTCAGAGCCAGCTGCGTGGCGCCGGACTGCAAGTCTGCTCGCACGCCGGCCAAAATAGTCCGTGCCCTGAAATCCAGTCCTTGCATTTTTTCTGCCTCCTTACATCGCCTGACCCAAGGGTAGCAGCAGTAAGGCATTTCCTGATTCCTGAATAGTGAAAATACCACTTGCCTGAGCGGAAACCCTGTATAAAATACGCGCAATTCAACCCCCCGAGTGCGCTGTATCCATGCACCTTGTCTCTTTCGATATTTTCCGGACCCTTGGCTTCCCCAACACCACGGTTCTCAAGCCTGATCAGTTTCTGCGCCATAAAGAACTGTTGCGGGACGCAGAGTGGGTCCTGTTCCCGGAATACTGGCAGCTGAATGCCCTGGTTCATGGTCTCAAGTGCCGGGTGTTTCCCAGCGAAGCCAGCTATCGCATCGGCCACGACAAGGTGGAGATGACCCGTGCATTCCAGGCGGTGGCCCCGGAACACACGCCCTGGACCATGATTGAGGCCAATGGCCCGGTGGAACGTGACATGATCTGGGATGCCATGGTGCATCCGTTCGTGGCAAAGCTCCCCAAGGCCAGCATGGGCGAAGGCGTCTGGCTGATTGAATCCCGTGAGGACTGGCGCCGCTACTGCGAACGCACCGACGTGCTCTACGCCCAGGAATACCTCCCTCTGGACCGGGATGCGCGAGTTGTGGTGGTTGGCGATCGGGTTCTGACGGCTTACTGGCGAACCCAGGCCGATCAGGGCTTCTACAACAATGTGGCCCGGGGTGGCCGCATTGACAACAGTCCGGTTCCCCCGGTGATGACGGACCTGGCGTTGCGGCTGGCCAGGAATCTGGGTGTTGATCACGCAGGCTTTGATATTGCGCTGGTGGATGGCCACCCTTACGTACTGGAATTCAACCGGCTGTTCGGAAACAAGGGATTGGGCCAGGGCACGGAGCTCCAGGAGGCGATTCTCGGCTATCTCCGGGAACAGACCGAACCGGAAGACCCGGACGGCCCCACCGAACCACCGCCGATATGGCCGGTGGCGGTCTGAAAGCTAAGCGCGGACGTCGATCAGACTGCCGACGCTGTCAGACGGATTAGCGCCGGCGGTCGCTACTGCCGTTTCCGTCACGCCTTCAAGCAGCTGGAGGGCGCCCTGCTGGGCCATATCGAGGGAGGCTTTCAGGACAGAAAGCTGTGCCTGCTCCTGCACGCGCTGCTGATTCAGTTGAGTGCTGGCGGCGGCAATTGAGCTGATGTCCGACATATAAAAACCATACAGTTCTGATCAAATTACGTTCAGTTTAACATGAGTAGAATAGCCCTCAACGCTCCCTTTCATTCGGTAACAAATTCTCTTCTTTTTATGGGTAAAAGTGCTCATATCCGGGCGCTGAAAAAAGCCCGATGATCGCGCTATCTAACGGGTGCTGCAGCCTTGCTGTGGCGCCTTTTTTTATGCCTGTTTGCCCTGTGGAGGGACACACCACCCATGACCGAAGCCGCTAACGCCAACATCGCCGATTACTACGAAGCCGACACGTTCAAGCGCATCAAGGACTTTGCCGACGGCAAGGAAACTCCGTTTGTGGTGATTGATACCGCAACGATTGATCGTCAGTACGACGAGCTGATCGAGGGCTTTCCCTACGCCAAGGTTTACTACGCGGTGAAAGCCAACCCGGCCCCGCAGATCCTGACCATGCTGCGCGACAAGGGTGCCTGCTTCGATATCGCGTCGGTGTATGAACTGGATAAGGTGATGGCTCTGGGTGTGACCGGTGAGCGGATCAGCTACGGCAATACCATCAAGAAGGCGAAGGATATTCGTACCTTCTACGAGAAGGGCGTTCGCATGTTTGCGACCGATTCCGAAGCCGATCTGCGCAACATCGCCAAGGCGGCCCCGGGCTCGAAAGTGTATGTGCGCATTCTGACCGAGGGCACCCTGACTGCCGACTGGCCGTTGTCCCGCAAGTTCGGTTGCCAGACCGACATGGCCATGGACCTGTTGATCCTGGCCCGTGACCTGGGCCTGGTGCCCTATGGTGTCTCTTTCCACGTCGGTTCCCAGCAACGGGAAATCGGCGCCTGGGACGCGGCCCTGAACAAGGTGAAGGTAATTTTCGAGCGCCTGAAGGAAGAAGATGGCATCGAGCTGAAGATGATCAACATGGGCGGTGGTTTTCCGGCCAATTACATCACCCGCACCAACGAGCTGAAGGTGTATGCGGAGGAGATCGCCCGGTTCCTGCACGAGGATTTCGGGGCTGAATTGCCGGAGATTATCATTGAGCCGGGCCGTTCACTGATTTCCAACGCCGGTGTGCTGGTGAGCGAGGTGGTGCTGATTTCCCGGAAATCCCGCACCGCCCTGCACCGCTGGGTGTTCACCGATGTGGGCAAGTTTTCGGGGCTGATCGAGACGCTGGATGAGGCGATCAAGTTTCCGATCTGGACGGAGAAGGTGGGCGAAGGCGAGGATTGTGTGATTGCCGGGCCGACCTGTGACAGTGCCGATATCATGTATGAGCATCACAAGTATCCGCTGCCGTTGAACCTGGCGATTGGGGATCGGATGTACTGGCTGTCTACGGGGGCTTATACCACGACTTATAGCGCCATTGAGTTTAACGGGTTTCCTCCGTTGAAGGACTACTACATCTGACCCTGTTTTAGCTTGGAGTCTGGCCGCGGGGCGGGGGAGCTTTTTCTTCTGGGAAAAACAACTCGCTTTGCTCAGACATTTTTTCCCGCCAGAAAAAGCTTCCCCACTCCGCGGCCGCTCGGGCTTTACTCGGGGAGTCCGCGAGGGAGAAATTGGTTTTTTGGAAAAGGATCAGCTTTCGGGCTGGTCCTTTTTTCGTTTCAGGTCGAGGGTGAAGGCCAGGGGGAGGACCAGGGCACTGTAGGCGATGATGGTGAGGATGGCGTGTCGGGCGTCGCCGGTCCAGTCGGCGATAAAGCCGCCGGCCATGGGTATGGAAAACGCCATGGTGTAGCCTACCAGGAAGGTGCCGGCAGACAGGCGTCCGGTTTCTCTGGAGGTGGTCACCAGGGGCGGTACGGCGACCAACAGGATCAGGAGGATGCCGGCAGTAAGACTCATCAGCGTGGCGCTGGCGATAGACCACCAGCCGGTGAAGGTGATGGCACCGAGGGTGCCTATGATGCTGATGCCTGCGGTAACGATGATGACCGAGCGGCGGCCGACCCAGTAACGGGCCATTTTCAGCATGGTCAGGGAGGCGAAGACCTGGGCGATGTTGTACCAGAACAGGGCATCGGAGAGTTTGTCGAACTGGCCCTGCTGTTCCAGAAGGTTGCCCATGTAGGCGTTGAGGCCGAAGAACATGGAGCCGGAGAGACCCAGGAGCAGGCCGATTTTGAGGGTCAGGGGGTTGCTCCAATCGGGCAGCCAGGAAACTTTACCGACGGGTTTCGCCCGGTCGCGTCTGGGCAGATAAAGCGCGGCGGCAACCAGCAGGGCCGGCAGGGACCAGGCCAGGAGGGTGGCCCGCCAGCTGTTGTCCAGCAGGGGCATGAGTACTGGCAGGGTGATGCCGGCGCCGATGAATTCGCCCATGAGCATGCCGTTCATGTAGATGGCGGATCCCAGGGCCAGGTGATGGGGTTCGAGCCATCGTGGCAGCAGTGCCGGCAGAGCGGGCTGCATCATGGCAACACCCAGCCCCATGACGGCGCTGGCCAGCATCAATGTGAAAGTGTCGGGTACCAGGCCGCGGCCGGCGGAGCCGATGACCATGATGACCATGGCAAGCGCCAGGGTATTGCGGGGGCCGATCCGGGCGATGGCCAGTGAACCGGGCATGGAGCCGATGGCCAGCATCAGAATGGGCAGGGTTGTCAGGGCGCCGGTCAGTGCCTGGGTCAGCGCCAGTTCGTCGCTGATGAACGGCGCCAGGGGTGGTGCTACCAGTACGGGGATCCGCAGATAAACGCCGGCCAGCCAAAGCAACACCGCCACCGGCAGCAGTCTGGCTGGCGGTGGCGGTGCGGTTGCGGCCTGATGTTCAGCCACGGTCAAAACGAATCAGTCTTCGCTGGTATCCGGCAGGTAAGCGCCGTCTTCGTCATGGACTTCACGGCCAGTGACCGGGGGGTTGAAGGCACAGATCAGTCGCATGTCCTCTGTACCACCGTAAAGGGTGTGCTGGTCATGCTTGTCGAGTGCGTACAGGGTTCCGTCGGTGATCTCGTGGGTTTCACCGGTCGCTTTGTCCAGGATTTTGCCGTTACCGGCAACACAGTAGACAGCTTCCAGGTGGTGTTTGTACCAGAGGTTCAGTTCGGCACCGGCCGGGATGATGGTTTCATGGAAGGAGAAACCCATGCCATCCTTTTTCAACAGCATACGACGGCTGGTCCAGCCCGGTCCGTGTACTTCGCGCTCGGTACCGATGATGTCTTGCACTCGTACGATTTTCATTCGCATTCCTCATTTTGTGATGGAATAGCCTTTTAGTATAAACATCCCTTTCAGGTACGGTTCAACCGCCAATCGTCGTAAACAGCCATGGCCCGCTCAATGGCCGAGGTGAACTTCTCCCGTTGGCGTTCGTCGAGGGGGCGCTGTTTACGACACTTGTCGAAGGCCCTCTGGATGTCCTGTCGGCTGGTTTTCCCGAGGTTTTCCAGCCAGTGATGGTCCGCCGGTTCCAGATCCAGCAGTTCCCGTCCGGCGTGATTCCGGTGGCTTATGTGCCACCAGTGATCCACGGCACGCCCCAATACAACATAGCCGAACTGGCTGTCCTGTACAGGGCCGAAGGTGGCTGTTTTCAATCCGTCCCGAAGTACGCCGATGTTCAGAGCTGGCAGGGCCAGCCGGTCGCCATAGAAATAACTGCCGGCGGCACCGATCAGGCCGCCCACCAGAGCGCCGGTTCCAAGGGAGGAACCGAAGGTCAGTGCGTCGATCCCGGCACCGCTGACGGCGCCCGCGCCGAAGCCGGCAGTGGCCAGGTAGCGCTTGCTGACGGCCCAGGCTTTGCGGCTGTCTTCCGAGAACAGGTCGTGCTCACTGTGCCACTCCAGTTCCGCTTCCTGGCGTCGGATGCGCTGGTGCTGGTACAGGTGTTCGATATCCACGCGGAGGGTCTGTTCCCGCTTCCGCTGATGGCGGTACCAATCCTGGCGTAGCTGGTCGGCCAGCGAACCGTCACTGGTTCCGGCAGCCTGGCCGGCGGTCAGGGTTCGTTTCTCCTGGAACGACATCATGTCCTCGAGTGCCCTGGCAATCAGTGCCGCGGCCTGTTGGCGGCGCTGCTGACGCTGGGCGGAGAGGTAGTGAGTGGCCTGTTCCAGTGGCCTTTCCCAATCTGGTTCCAGCTGTCCGAATGCCCTTAACAGGCCAAGATGTTGCTCGAACGGGGCGCGAACAGCGTCGAATCGGCGAACAACCTGGAAGAACTGGCTTAGAGCAGCCTGCCAGGTATCACTGTAATCGTCGGCGCCGATGCTGTTGATCAATGCCAGACTCGGACGGCCGGTCCAGCGCAGGATGGTCATTTCCGCCTCGTGCTCGGCGCTGTAGGGTACCGAGCCGTCCACCACGTAAATGATCCCGGCACCCTCGATCAGAGGCATCAGAAGCTCGCATTCGTCGGTGAACCGGCCATCGTCCTGATGCTGAGTGACAAAGGCTCTGACGGTGTCAGCGTGGTCAGAGGCGGAGACACTGTGGGCTTCCAGCCATTCCAAAACCCTGCGTGGGCGCTGGAAACCGGGTGTATCGACCAGGGTGTAGAGGGTCTGCCCATCCACTTTCAGTGGATAGGCCTGGTGCTTGCGGGTGGTGCCGGGTTCCAGGGCAATGGCAATGGCATCGTTCTGGGACAGGGTGGCCACCACACTGGACTTGCCCTTGTTCGGGTGCCCGACCACGGCAAACGTAGGCGCTTGAATCATGGCTGCTCCCCAACTGCTGAATAGGGATCCCGCATCTGGAAGGAGGGCAGCGAAACCTGAACGAACTCGCCGCCAACCCGCTCGGCAAACCGGAGCCAGGGCTGAACCTGGTGGGCATCGGGTTCCTGGTTGCTGTCCGCGGCCAGGGGAACCAGCGCGACCCGGGAGCCACGAGGCCAGGTGCCACGGGCTGTCTCCAGAAAATCCTGCAGTTCACCAGTGGGGGGCTGCCAGCAGCGCACCAGCAGGATGACGGCCTTGGAACGGTTTTTCAGGTGCTCAGAGATCCGTGTCAGGGTCTGGTCATCGTCCGAGAGGCTGGCGCTGCCGCCCGCCTGAAGCACGAGTTCCTTGCCCGAGCGAAGCCCCTCTGGCAATTCAGGCTCCCCGGCGCCCGCCCAGCACAGCAGGATGTCGCTGTCAGGCAGTGGTAGCAAATTGCTTCGAGCACTGGTGTCCGGCAGGTCGTCGGCATCATGGTGGCTGTTGCCAGTGTCCAGGGCAGGTGTTTCCATACGATACATCAGGGCGTGCATGGCCGGGTGGCTGGCGAGCAGGCGACGGGCCTTTTGTCGTGTCTGCACGGCGGCCAAGCCCCAGAGAATGAGACGTGGCAACAGAACCCAAATTGTCCACAGCATGGTGACAAATGGCCACCATTGGCCCCACAGGGCCGGGTCAGGATTTGCCATTGGGTCGCCGGCCCGGAAAAAGCGCGTCGCTTCGACCAGGGCAAGATCCGGGGCGGCTGCCGGCCAGGCCCAGGCCCAGGGCGTGGCGACGGTGCTTATTAATCCGTGATAGCTCGCGGCAGCGGTGTCCAGTGTAGTGCTCCAGCCGAAGGCAAGATCCTGAACGACGACCATAGCCAGCAGGGTGATCAAACCGGCGGTGGCGAAAGCACTACCGCCCAGGTGAGCGGCCCTGGCCATCAGCAGTGGCTGGAGCTTGCTGAACATTCCGTGGCCAGGATCGGCCCCGAGCCGCCGCGCCAGCCAGCGCCAGGGCTGCCATCCGGCCAGGGATTGCAGGGTGGTAAACAGGGCAAGAACCAGGTGCAGAACTATGAAGGCCAGAAAAACCGTGATGTTGATGCGTTGGCCTCCATCGTAAAACAGCAGGCCGGCCATGGTAAGCATGCCTGCAATCAACCCCACCGCTGAAAAGCCAGCGGTAATCCGGCGCCAGGTTGCCAGGGTTCGGTCGGTGGATGCCGGGGTTGCCCGGGGTCCGCTGAGCCGGTTCAGGTGGGCCAGCCAGCGGGCGGCGTCCGGGGCCACGCCCTGCTCTTCACACACAAGTGCGAACTTGCGGTCCCGCCGATGCAGGAAGGTGGGAGGCTGTGATCGGTCCCGTTGCGCCTGGCTGTCAAACTCCAGCAACAATCGGAGGGGGCTGTCGGTCATTCAGGGTTCCGGTGTCGAATTCGGTCTGTCGGGCCCGTCGGGCTTTAGTGCTAGGATATAGGGATACCCGCGCCCGATACCAGACAACGAGAGTCCATGCCCCACCATCTGATGAACCTGCGCCATGTACCCGATGACGAGGCCGATGAAATTCGTGCTCTGTTCGATGCCCACGAGGTGGCCTATTACGAAACGCCGCCAAGCCGCTGGGGTATCAGCATGGGCGGTTTCTGGGTGCACGATGACGATGAGGCGGCCCGGGCCAGGGCGCTACTGGACGAGTATCAGCGGCAACGCTATGAAACCCAGCGGCGGGCCTACGAGGAGCACCTGGCCAGGGGCGAATCCGGCGGTTTCTGGTTCATGCTCAGGCAGCGGCCAATCCGGACTCTGGCGGCCTGCATTGCCATTCTGGTGATCATGGGCCTGAGCCTGCTGCCGTTTATCCGGATCGGTTAGCGGCGCGGGCGTCACCCCTCTCGCTGGCGGGCGAGGAACCCTATCGCCTCGTCTACCGCATCGCCTGCAGTCAGGAAGCTGGTGACATGCCCCCGCAGGTGCATCTCGTAGAGTTCGCTGTAGATCTTTTGATCCTCAAGAGCTGCCCGGAAACGTTCTGCCTGACTGAAAGGCACCAGCATATCCATGGCACCGTGAAACAGGAAAAAGGGCGGCGCGTTGGCGGTTACATGGCTGATCGGGGACGCCTTGCGATAGGTTTCCGGCATCTCGTGCTGTTCTCCACCAAGGAACTGCCGGATCAGTTTGCCCGAACCAAAGGCCATGAGGTCGGAAGGCAGGCCACCGGTGACAACCGCATTCAATCGGGTTTCCGGTCCACCGTAGGGCTGGTTCAGATCGCTGTCGGAGCTTGCCACCAGAGCCAGTAGCGCAATCAGATGGGCGCCGGAGGAGAAACCGAAACCGCTCACCCGGGTGGCGTTCAGATGATACTCATCGGCGTGCCGGTTCAGCCACTGTCGGGCCAGTTGCAGGTCGTGCAGCTGGGCCGGGAAGGTGTATTCCGGCGCGAACCGGTAATCGATGTTCATTACCGCGAAACCGTGACTGGCCACCTCTTCGGCGATCCAGGCCATGTCCTCCCGGGATCGGCGTTGCCAGCCGCCCCCATGAACCATCAGGACAACCGGATAGCGCCGCTGTGAGACTTGCCCGGTCGGAAGGTAGAGGTCGGCGAAGAGCGCTTCTGGCCAATCACCGGGCGAAAACCGCAAGTCCTTCTCTACCCGGAAAGCGACCTCGTCCGGGACGCCAGCCGAGGCAGGCCCGTTATGATGGGTGGCACACCCTGCCAGTACCAACAGGCTCCCGATCAACGCTGTCACCACGCCAGTTCTTACATTTTCGCGGTGGTTTGATACGCGCATCCTGTTTCTCTCCCGAAGCGGTCGCAGATTCGTGTCCAGATTCTACGACCGCTCAGGGCTCGTGGATGCGGAACGGTCAGATTTGTGTCTGGCGTGACTCTGTTTTGCCCCGCGGA
>Ga0181369_1000446_pt1 | contig 11740 bp, 21 predicted proteins | sample LowvirmetaG_8_FD_130088 | JGI IMG/M metagenome (GOLD analysis project Ga0181369, IMG submission 130088) | Marine viral communities from the Subarctic Pacific Ocean - Lowphox_04 viral metaG | ecosystem: Environmental > Aquatic > Marine > Oceanic | place: Subarctic Pacific Ocean | collected... | reverse complement strand
TTTCTACAAATGAGGGTCCAACTGATAATTCTAGAATTTCATTATCTGTTATTTTGGAAGGTACACCAGGTAAATTACCTGCTTCTAAACCATCTATAACTTCATCTACGTTTTTAGTTTTATAAACTTTCATTTTGGTTTTAGCGTTTGAACGGTTTGACGTTTTAAATACTAATACTGTTGGGTATACATATGACTTCTCTCTAGGCATGTTTATGTTTTTTATTAATAAAATCTCCTTCATCTATTGATTTAAATAAATGACAATATTTACAAATTAACTGGTAGTTAGATGGTTGTTCGCCTTCTAATGTACCCTTAATTTTAGGGTTAATATGATCAACATCCATTCCTTGTATTACATCTTTTAATGTACGATCAGGAAATCGCTTTTGCAAATCATCTTTACAAATTTCACATATTGTACCTTCCCCATTTAATATTTTTTCTAGCTTATACATTAACCAAGGTCTTGATGGAGCATTCCTAACCCATTCTTTATATTTACTGTGAGTAGGACAAAATTTGTATCTTTGGGATTTATTGTAAAATTCTGTTTCTTCGTTACACCAACTTACTTGACACATCTTTTTCCTTTTTTAGGACCTTTAGTTTGTTTTTTTTCTAGCTTTAATTTTTCAGCTATTATTTGCCTGTATATAGGGCTTTCCATTTCACAGTAATATCTACCTTTCATTTTTTTATTTTAGATTCCATTGCTTTAATGTGCTTACATCTTCTATCTTTTGCTCTCCATGTACCAGGACAACTACAATAAATGTTTCCTGAATCTGGGTAATACTTAGTTTCATATGTAACATCACCTGAACTACTAATACTAGTTTCTATTATTGGCTCAGCTCTTTTTTTAACTTTAGGCTTGATATTGATAATATCATTTAATGTTGTTTCAGGGTGAACCTTTTCCATTGATGGTAATATAAATTTATCACCATTACTATCTGTAAATAGTGAGGTACTTAAATATGGGTGCTCCATTTTATAGTAAAATCTTTGTACATTTACAAATTTACCATAACCAGCTGGTTTAAATGAAAATTGTGATGTTGGACTGTGAACTATTCTAGTTCTTAAATTACCGTGTTTGTTTAAATTTTGAAATTTGAATAATGCCATACCTTTATTTTGCTGTAATTACCGCTTTTGCATTTGATATTTTCTTAGCTAGATCCATACCTACTTTATCGTAGTTATCTATATTGCCATAAGTTAATTCTAATGCATAAATAATTTTATCTACTTGTTTTGATGTTAATTGTGTTGCTTTCATAACCTTAATTTACCGTGAATATACGAACTTTATCTTGCTTCCCCAAATATTTTAATGGAAAACTCTACCTGATTCATAAGCATCTTGTTGTGCTTGCTCTTCAGCTAATGCATCATAATCTGTATCATCACAAACTATACAACCTTTATTATTACATGCTCCACAATCTATAACTGTACCTGCTGTTCTAGCAAATGCAAGCATTTCATCACATACTTTGTTGATTTTTTCTACTGGATTTCCTCCAAACATTTTATCTAATTGATTCATAACCTTAATTTGCCATGAATATACGAACAATATTTCAGGTAGCCAAGGATTCCACAATAGAACTTACAGCTTTTTCAGCTTTTTTTTTCTCTAGAAAGTCCATTGCTTTTTTAATTTCAGCACATTTTTCATATTTCTCTTGCTCTTCATATGCCTTTAAACTTTCTTCTAATGTATGGTGAAAATCTTGTTTATCAATTGTAATATCATATACCGCATCTTCATCTGTGCTTATTACACTTAAAGCATGGTGATGACGTTTTTTACTAGTAAGATTTTTTAATACTGTACTAACTAATGCTTCGTATACTCTAAAATCTCTTGATCGGATTAATTTCTCAAATTCTTCCGCATTTTGTACTTCAAATTCAGTTGCCATATTAAAACAGTTTTAAAAAGTTAGTATCTATCTTTTTCTCCTTAAGCTTTTGAAACTGCTCATCTTTTTTAAGCATTTGTGTAGCTAATTTTTCTACATGCTTAGCTTTTTGCTTGTCAAAATCTTTTACAATTTTGTCATGTTTCTTTTTCTTAAGAAGTGGTTTGACTTTTCTCATCAAACATAAATATATGAAGACAAGATATGATCGGCAAATTATCTGTATGAAACCAGATTGTAAGGATCATCTTCGTCTGTAGGATTTTCACCATCTAGACCTAACTCCCGTAATCTTTGCAAATGATAGTCGTCTAGTTGCATATCTACAGCATCAGTAGTTTTAGTAACTGAAGTATTTTCTTCTAATTTTATTATATCTTTTTTAGAATAAACATCACCAACATATAAAAAGTGACAATTATAACATAAAAATTCTATATTATCTAAATTATAATTTGTTAAGTTTTTATCTTTAAAGTTTAATATTAAGGGAATTTTATGATCAATTACTCTATTTTCTCTAAAACCACACTTATTACAACATTCTTCTAAATAACCCTCTGTTGTTAACCTATACTTTAATTTATCAGCTGAAAATGAAGCTGCATTTATCCTGCCTTCTATTATATCTAATAAAGCAGGTTCTTTTTTACCGTTATTTAAAAATTTGGGTATACCCTTACCACTCTGATTTTTATGTACTTCAAATAGAGTTTTACCCGTTTCCTCATCCACATATAGCTTCATATAACGCTTCAAATGATGGTATGAGCAATTTAGGTATCTAGCAGCTGCCTTAACTGATTTAGTTTTATCCATCGCTGCTAAACACATATCTTTTGATATGGGTTTGGCTGCAGGCATTAATTATCTGTTTCTACTATTGTAAAAGGACCTTGTAGATTATCTTTAGTTTGTTTATTAGGTCTAATTTCAGATTTGGTTTTATTTTCCATCTCCTCATATCTCTCAAATTGTTCTTGTGTCATTACTTCTAAATCAACCCAAGTATGATCACCTGTTCCTCTCATCACAGGTATACCTCTTTTAGCTGATACTGTAGAACAATTAACACAAACATGATAACCTAATTCTCTTCGTTTTAAAGGCATTGGGTTTCCACATTTAGGACATGCTATCATTTCTAATTTTTCCATTGGTTTTGTTTGATACATATATTAATTTTTAAATAACTTTAACTTTTTACATACATTATATACTTGTAAAGGGGTTTTTGCTTTATATTTTTTACCCGTTTTTTTATCTTCTATATATTGATCTTCATCATTAAGTTTGGCTCCATTAACATACCAAAATATAACTTCACCTACTTCTACATCATAATGTTCATATACCATATCTTCTATTACTTGAAAATATAGATCCTCATACATTATAAGATTTAAACCATATTCTGTGAATATTTTATCAGTACGTTCCTGGATTGAAACTAGCCTATTTACTAAATGAATAAAAAATTTCTTATGTTTATTTTCTATCTTTTTAGGATTTTCTTCAATTTGTAATTTCAAACCTCCAATAGTAATTGATTTTTTTGGTTTTTTATCTTTCATTTATAAAGATTTTAAATTGGTTTGAGGATTATGTTGAATATAGTTCCCCCATTTATACTTGGCATAATTATGACCATTTAACTCTGCTTTTCTTCTTTTTTCTCCATTAACAGAAGCAGAAGCAAAGTGATAAAAATGACAATTATAAACTCTAGTTAAACCTATATTAGATAAATTACATTTTAAAAAGAAATCCCAATCTGCAACCATACCTAATTCATAATTTTCATCCCACCCTCCAATTCTTATATAATCTTGTTTTTTCATGTAGATAGGTAATGTTGATCCTGCTATATCCATTTTTTCCTTTGATATAGAATTTTCATATTCCCAAAACTTATTTAAATTTAATTCTTTACAATTTTTTCCTAGATCTATTATTTTAAATTGGGGAAATATAGAAGGAAAAGGTTCAATTTGATTAGGTGTAATTAACTGATTGTTTTGTAAATTCCAATATTTTAATTTTTTATCCCAATTTTTAGGAAATACATTATCATCATTTACAATTAATATTTCATCTGATGAAGCATTATAAACTCCTAAATTAGTTCCTTTACATAAACCTACATTTTCTTCTAAATTAAGAATATTAATATGATTTTCCCATTTTAATAAAACTTCTTTATTTAAATCATAATAGCCATCTACCACTACTATAATTTGATTTTCCTCTGATTGTCCCTCAATTGCAGATTCTAAACATAAATCTAACATTTCTGGGGATTTGTATGTTGGTATAATTACTGATATCATATTATTATATTCCAATGTACTTGATTTTGATGAACAGATAATTTTAAATTATTATCATTAGAAAATTTTTTAACATCATTCCTTACAGATTCCCATGCCCAATCATCCCCACATAAATAAGATCTTTCAGTTAAAAGTTGGTAATAATAATATAAGTCCATATAAACTTCATGTTCTTCGTGAGAGCCATCTATATAAGCAAAGTCTGCTTTAATATTTATTTCTTCAAATAAAGGTTTTAAAATTTTAAATGCTATTGTTGATGGAAATGGTAATGGTATAATAACATCTTGTAAATTGTTATATATTACATTTGATATGAACTTATGGTACATAGTTGGATACCCATTTTTCCATCCTAATCTATTATCATTTTTGTTTTTTAAAAATCGATAATGTTCTGGACTACCTAGCCATGTATCAATACATATTAATTTAGATCCTGGTGAAGTTTCTTTTAATTTTTTAGCAAAGCCTATAGCAGAATATCCCAAAAAACTACCTACTTCTATTCCAAGCACCGGCTCTTTAGATAATCGTGTAGACGTTTCATTTGCTACCCAATCATAAAAATATGGAGCTGGCATCGATCCTGGTTCTAATGTATTACCATATGCTTCATGATCAAAATCTTCATAATATGTTTTATTGTTAATATCTAATATTAATTTTTCTTGTAACTGACTTAATTTTTTTAATTTATTCATATTTTACTCCAATCTGTTAAAGGTGATAGCCAAGCTGTTTCTCCGTGTGTTGCATAACCTGGTAAAGGTGTTATTAATATTTCTCCCTGTTGTCTTAATTCTAAAAACATTTGAAAATCATTTGGGTGGGTTCCTGATGTGTGTTTTCTTAAAATAGGTTCTATCCTTTTTAGTGTAGATACTTTTGAAGCAAATGTCATTGTGGTTGAATTTGTTATTTTCCAATGACATGAATTTGTTAAATAAACCCTAGTTTCTTCTGATCCACCTCCACAATAGGGATTACCCCCTTGACTTGGGTCTAGGTATTTATCTGGGTGATCGTATAGTGCTACAAATGAAGCTCCTAATGAAAATCCTTCTTCTATTATTTTTTGTGATTCAGGTTTATGCAGGTAATCATTTTCTATAAAATAAATAATTTCATCATCATCATTATAAGTTAAAGCTTCATCTAATGCTAGATTAAATGTTGCTGCCCCATTACCTTTTTCAACATATGAAATACAATTATGTGTTACGTACTTTTGAATCATATTATCAGTATCTTTAGATACATTATCTGCTATAACACTCCATACTGCATCATCAAATACCTCGGTTGCATTAGCTAAACAATTTTCATTGTTTATATATTCAGGTTTTACTTTATTATAACCCGCATCTGATATTCGGTATATTATTCTCATGTTTTTTAATATATTGTTAATCTATCTTGTTGTTCTAATTGTTTCATAATTTGATGTTCTAAATTAAAATTATGAGCTACTTCTGGCTTATGTACTTTTTCAAAATAATGATAATCATATTTATTTTCCCAAAAAGTAAAACCATACATATCTACCTTATTAAAATAAGATAATAATAAATAAATCATTATTAATCCTGTAGAGGGTTCACGTTTTAACCCAAATTGAGATACAATAGTATTTACTATTTGACTATTCAAAAAATAAAGGTTATGTATATTTACATTTTTATATATTCCTTTAATTAACTCCTCTATAACCCAAACTTTCCAAAATAATAAATCTTGAGATGGGAGATTAGGAAGGAAATTTGGATCTGCTGATGTATGTTCTTGGGGTTTTACAACTCCAGCAAAACATTCACCATTGACAATTCTTAATGTTGTTTTAGACCCTACATAATCTTCATAATTTTTTGTAGGTGCGTGGTTGCATCTTATAACTATATCATATTTATCAATTTGACTTCCATACTTTGTTGATAATAATTTACCACTATTACCAACCAAACACACTTTTGATAGATTATCTTTATTAAATAATTCAGGATAAGTATTATTAAGAAATAGACTTATAGATTTACCCTCAGGTGTTACTATTTTAGGTTTATTATTCATTTTGGAAATGTAATTATTTTTTTTATTAATTCCAAATCCTCTTGTGTATCAATTTGAAAACTTCTATGTAAGGGCATTTCACATATTCCAATTTTCCCACTATATCTTAATTTGGATGAAAGTAAATCTTTTTTTGTTGTTATATAAAATGCTCCATTTTCAACAAATAATTCTTTTTTATCTTGTCTCATAGGTCTATTATTAATATCCCACTCATATGGGACACTTAATTTAGTCCACCTAGGAACCCAGTGTTCTTTATAAGCACTAAATACAGAATCATACTTATTCATCATTTTTAAACCATTATCTATATCCTTAGATTGTAATAAAGGGGATGTAGGTTGGATAAAAACCATTGTATTAAAATCAACTTCTTTTGCAAAGTGTTTTAATGCTTCTTCCGATTGGGATTTATCACCACTAATCTTCTTTGGGCGCTTTAGAACTTTTGCATTATAATTAACTGCAACCTTTGCTATTGCCTCTGAGTCTGTGCTAACCCATACTTCATTAATATCCCTAACACCTTGAGCTGCTTCTATCGTGTAAGATAATAGAGGTTTTCCTTTAACATCTATTATATTTTTATTAGGGATACCTTTTGATCCACCACGTGCTAATATAATTGCTATTACTTTATTTCCCATGTGTCCAGTCAAAGTCACTGTCTAAATTAGTTATATCAAATTTATAGTTTTTTTGTTTTTGTCCAACATATATAGTTTCAATCGGACTTGTGAAAGGTGTATGATCAAATGTCCAATCTTTTTTATTAGGCCAAAAGCCAGCAGATCTAACCTGATCAAACTTTATATATCCAGCATATTTTTTTTTCATACCCCCTAATCTTTCAAACATATACTGAGCTCCAGTATGAGTATATCTATAAGTGTCATAAGGAGATGAATGGTATCGCCACTTAAAGGGGGCTAAAAATATAAATAATCCATTTTCGTTAAGCAAATTTAATATGTTTTGAGTTGCATCCCATGGGTTCAATATATGTTCAAATGTATCTTTTGTGAAAATTACATCATAAGTTTGGTCTAATTCACTTGTAAGTTTTAAATCAGTGATATCACCTTTTACATAAGTAATGTTTTTATCTCTATTTTTATCTGAGTTAATATCTAGTGCATAATAATCAATCCAACTTTTACTGTATAATATTTTACCCCATCCTTTACCACCTCCAACATCAAGGATTTGTACTCGTTCTAATTTTTGTTTTGCAGCATTATCAGCTATAACTTGCACAATCTCATTAGCATAATCACCTTGTAATACCTTTAAATGGGGGTTTTTAGTTGGTTTAAAATTCATATTAATTGTTTAATTTTTTCATACACAGGCTCATCATTTATTTCTATGAAACTATTACTATTTATATCATTACAAAAATACCTTAATTTAGGATGAGATATTAAACTAATTGTTTTAATACCTAACCCATATGACATCATTTGGCTATGTCCTGCACTACATAATATTGTTTTACATAGAGCATAATTGTTAAATATTTTTTCTTCATTCCCAGAAGTATTATCAAGAAGAGGAAGGTTAATTCCTTTTTGTTGTAAATATCTATAAAAATTTCCACTACCATCATGAGACATATAAGCAATAGGAATATTATTATTAACGCAATCCATAACAAAATTTTCTAGTTGAAGATAAAAATCTTGCTTTGTTATGTTGATATATCTCCTCCACTCTCTATCATCTTTGACTTCAATAGCTATATATTTTTCCCCTTCAGGGATATGAGGTTTCCAGTAAGTTTTAACATACCATACTGATGGGCATATTTCCATAGATATTTTGTTTCGTATATCTTCACCAATAATAGAAATTAAGGATTCCATATCTCCAGTATGTCTTAAAGTAAAATGTTCTGCTTTATCGATTAATTTTCGAATGTTACTTTTAAATATGTTTAACCTTTTTATTTGGGATTGATTAGACTCTCTAGAAGACATTGTTATATCTTGTCCATAAAATAGATTATAGCCTATAGACACAACATATATAGGAATTTTAAGTTTACTATATAAATCTTCATGGATAATCCACTGCCAACATGATACCATATTTGGAGCGCTATCTGGAAGAATTAAACCACCACCACCTACTAAAAGATAATCATAGTTTTCATTAATTTCTTTAATGGTTTCTTCCGTGAATTCTGATCTACAGTCATAATCCTCAAAAGAATATTCATTTTTATCCTTCATTAATATTTCAGAAAAATATTGTTTAGTTGATATACCTAATATATAATCACCACTATTAAATTTAACATCAGATGCATAAACGTGTGCTACTTTTTTCATAAATTATATTCCTCTTAAAGATTTTCTTTTACTTAATTCACTATTTAGTAAAACTCTTTTACCATTGCCTCCTAAGGCTTTTTCAATATCTCTTATACCTTTAACCAACTTCATTAAACCAGCTGGCTCTATAGATGCAATTTGGTCTGAACCCCATAGTGTTCTGTCTAATGTGATGTGTCTTTCAATCCAAGTTACCCCCATAGGAATAGTTGCAAATGTAGTTACTAATCCATACTCATGCCCACTATAACCTACTTCAACTCCATATTTCTTTAACCAATGGATGTATTCTAAATTTAATTCTTCAATTGGTGATGGGTATGTAGAATTAGTGTGCATTATAACATTAGGATTAGAAATTAAAACTGCTTCTTCTATTTCATCTTCAGTTGACATTCCAGTTGATATAATTAAATAATCAAACTTTTCCCTAGCATATTCTACTAACTCTTTATTAGTAATTAATGCAGATGGTATCTTTGTAATATTATTATAGTTAACCATAAAGTCCACTGAATCTTTATCCCATACGGATGCAAACCAACCAATACCTTTTTCTTTACAATATCTATCAATTTCATCATATTCTTCTTTACCAAATTCAACTTTATATTTATATTCTAAATAAGTCATTTCACCCCATGGTGTAGATTTTGGTTTTAGTTTTTGTTCTTCAGGAACACATATATCAGGATTTCTTTTTTGGAACTTAACATAATTGCATCCTGCTAATACAGCTGCATCAATTATACGTTTACAAAGATTTAAATCCCCATTATGATTTATTCCTATTTCAGCTATAACTTTTACATTCATATTTCTTCTATTCTTTTAGTTTTATCACAAATTAATAAATCATACGCGGGTTTTGTACCAACTATTAAATTATTCCATTTGCAGCCCCATTTGGTTAATTGTTCTTTTGTTAAATTAAACCAATTAATACCAGTAACAGTACCTCTAGCTGTCCAATAAGTTATTTCATGTCCTTCATCATATAATTTATTGATTTTAGCTATATTCTCTTCACTAGGAACTGCGTTTGGATACTTACGCTCACCATTATAAAAACAAATAGTTTCATCTATGTCTACATAAATTTTCATATTTTATATTTATTTCTACCATTTGCTTCTATTTTATCATATAATTCATTTTGTTTAATTTGTCTATCTAAATCCTTTAAATGTAAAATGCAATAAATTTCTTCTTGAGGTAAAGTAGCATAAGATTTAAAACCTGTAACTTTACTATGCAATAAACCCTCCCAATTAATATAGGGTTTATTTTGATATAATCTCATCTGAAAATCAGGGAAATTAACCCATCCCTTTTCATTTACATTCCACTTCCATTTTTCTATATATTCAGGAGTTAAGTTTGAAACAGTATTAATTCTTGGACAGTAAAATAATTCAACATTACTATTAGACTTTAGTAATTCAGGTAAAAATTCTATAAAAGATTTATTAACAATTTCATCAGCGTCTAATTGAAAAATCCAATCACCACTGCATTTACTATTTAAAAAATTTTTTTGAGTATGATCCCCATCAAATTCTCTATTATAAATTTTTATACTATCTTTATGTTTTTCTAATATGTCAAGAGTTAATTTTTCTGTAGAAAAATCATCTACAACTATAATCTCATCTTCTTTTCTTTTATTTTCTATAAGAAAAGGAATTAAATTTTTAATATACTCACCTTCATTATGAGTTAATATTGCGTAGCTTATTTTCATATCTTAACTAGGTAATACCCCAATATACGAAAGAGCTTCCATGAAATCACGTTCCTCAAATTGTTTCATTGTAGTCATGTCCATTCTATGTTTATAGTATTTATTTTTTTTATTAGGGATAGGATATTTTTCTTTTTCTTCTTCTGTTACTTCTACTGCTTTAACTGCTGCCCATTTCCAATTTTCAGTTGTAGATCCATTTGCAAATACCATACCTTGAGTAGGTAAATTTACTGTTGAAGGAAACCATACTTGACCTGTTTTATCTTCATGTCTAAGATCTTTATATAATTCAGGTAACATAGATAACTGATCATCCATTATTTCCTCTCCTTCTCTCATTAAACTATTAGATTGAAAGCCACAACCATAACAAAGATAATTATTTATATCTTGATTTACCTCAGTTACATAACAAGCATCGGATCCACATTTAGGACATATTTCTAATCTGTCTGGGTTCATATTTTTACTTTTTTAAGTTTAGGTAGTTTTAGTTTAGGAAGTTCTGTTTTGTTATCTCCCCCTATTTTTTTAAGCTTAGGTAACTGTAAAGAAACTTGTTTAGGAGCTTCAATAACATTTTCTTCTAACATTTTACTAAATTTTTCTTTCATTTTAGCATATGTAAAATTTTCTTTAGCAAAATTACCCTGTTGTTTAGCTCTATGAGTATAATTTTTATAGTTTTTATGCATGTTTTTTAATGCTTTTCCTAATGCCATAGTATCAACATCAAACCATTTAGCACCTTCTACAAACCAATCATTTCTAACACTAGGATGTAAGTCACCTAAAGTACCAGGTAACAATACACTCATATCAGGTTTAAGGAAATCAATATGGCCTGACCAACCTGTAGCTATTATTGGTTTTTTAGTTTGAGTAAATTCAAGTAATGGTCTACCAAATCCTTCACCTTTAGTAATATTAACCATACATTTTACTTTTGGATGATTATATAGTTCATTTATTTCTTCATTTAAAAGATCACCATGGATAACATAAATTTTAGGTAATTTACCCTTTACTGTTTTTTTAACATCATTTATTTTTTTAAGTAAAGCATCTCTATCCATATAAGAAATAACTCCCCCAGAAGTTTTCATTATAAGAGCAGGTTGTTTTGGTTTGTTTTTAAATGTTTCTAGGAATGATTTTACTAATAAACCTACATTTTTTCTATCATGCCCAAATGCTCCTTGCATCCAATGTCCTACAAATAAAAAACAAAATGATTCTTTTATTTCAGGTAAGTCTAATATCTCATTTGTTTTTTTATAAACATTTTCATCAAAACCCTCAAATAAAACT